>ENA-UOOK01000224-UOOK01000224.1-fermentation-metagenome-genome-assembly--contig:-NODE-224-length-71618-cov-7.941660_pt1 | contig 71618 bp, 61 predicted proteins | sample MGYA00245777_ERZ724023 | MGnify/ENA primary metagenome ERZ724023 (study PRJEB28704, sample SAMN03018312) | fermentation metagenome | biome: anthropogenic terrestrial biome; feature: soil; material...
ATATGAAAACAAGTCCAAGTATAGCTGCTACAGGGAGGGCAACGGTTGGGAACTCGGGAACTGTGGTTGTTTTTACGCTAGCGCTAATAAAGAAAGTATCACTGCCAATACCTAACATGTAGCTATCTTTTTCAGTACCACCAAGCAGATGGACACTAATTACACCTTCGCCATTTGCGTCTTTATCTTCATATATAGAAGGATTACTTGTGGTCAATGGTAACTTAAAAGTAGCTGGCCCTGAGAGCTCAATATTACTTGGATCTGCCGAGCCTATTCCTGCTTTGTTTAAAGTATATGATGTTGCTACTCCTGCGATATTTTTATCGGTTCCATCATATGTAAACTTTGGAGTGAGCTTTACAGTATCTCCTACTTTCAAATATATTGTTCCACCATTACTTACTTCCTGTCCATTCTGATCTATGATCACTATGGAAGTTGCCATAGCCGATCCAGCCATGCAAGCGATCAATAAACCGCTCACTATCAGTAACAGTATTTTCTTCATAATCTACCCCTACTTTCCAGAAATTTTTAATTCTTCCCGTTTTTCTCGGAAAGTATTTGATTTTAATAACTGTATAGATATTATTCTTTTAAAGATTAGACATTTTATAATGTCATCCAATATATCAGTTAGGAAATATATAAGGATGTTCAAAAGAAATATATATATCAAGATGAACTGTTTTTTTGTATAGAATTATATTTAAGTAAAACTGGAGATTTAAAAAACCACACAGCAATCTTAATTTTGTATAGCTGCGTAATTATGCGTTTTTGATCCAAAAAACATTATTCATGAAAGTATATTAACGTTTTCAAATTACTCGGGTAGAGAAAATAAATATTATGAAATTATTAAAAAATAGTGTTAATTATATAGCTAAAAATAAAAATAAGTTTAAATTTCATATATTTTCAGGAAAAAAATTAGAAATATAAGGCTGATACGCTAATCAGGAAAGCAAAGGAAAGGTAAAAAATAAAAGATAGGAGCCTTTAGATATTAAAATGTCATTATAGAATAAAAGCTTTCTTAATAGAGTATAACTTAAATATTAATATTCAGACTATGGACATCAAAGAGAATGGTCAACTACAAATGTAGTGTTCCCTTCTACTTTCTCAGAGTCCAGATCATAACCGGTTACTGAGACTTTGTGTGATCCTTCATTAATTTCTGATTTTATTCTAGCTGTGTAGTAGTAATCGCCATCCAAATAGGTTACGTAAGTGACCTCGATTTTTTCATTGGCTGAGATTGATACAGAAGGTTTCGATTTTAATGCTGTTGAAGGAGTGACTTTGATCTTAAGATTCCCTTTGTCGATAACTGTTGGGGTAACCTCAATTTCAAAGTTTGGAGCTGAGCTGTCAACCAGAATTTCATCGAATGCATAGACTATATTTCCAAAGATATCCGTACATTCAGCTTGCACAAAGAAACGGTCCCCGTTCCTTACAATGTAATTGCCTGTCCAGTTAACCCCGTCTACGGATGTCAGCTCAAAGGACTCGGGCTCAAAACCTTCCAGGCCAACCTTGCATACTACGGACTGGAGAGGCACTGGATATGTTACAGTAAACGTTGTAGCAGTCTTGCAGGGATTGGGAGTAATATCCAGCATGACTTTGGGGGCTCCGGTATAGACTTTAGTCTGGGCGTCCGGTTCCGGATGATCAGGCTCTTTGTTGCCTGCCCTATCAACGGCATTTGAACGGAAGTAATAGGTCTGGTTGTCCTCTCCGGTAAAGACTGAAGAGTTATCCGTAGTCTTTGAAATCCATGTCTCCCAGTTAACTCCGTCCGTGCTTGAGTCTATAGAGTAGTAATCAATCCCTGAACTTTCATCTGTTCCGTTCCAGGAAACAGTAAATGTTTTGTTGTTGGTGTATGCAGGGAGTTCCAGTACTCTTGAAGTGGGAGGTACCGTTTCGACAGTATTTGTCTCCGAAACAAATGAAGAAAGGTCTACAAGAGGCTTAAGGGAAACGCTATCCCAGGAGATATTAACCGGCACGATTTCTCCTGGCAACTGCCTCAAGCCGAGTGTAAGGTTATTCTGTCCTGCCTGCATGGCTATGGGGACTTCAAGGTGCTGCCACCCTTCAGCTTCGCTGATTCCATCTGACCAGATAATTTCTCCGTTGACTGCAGCGTATTTTAACTGGGGATCTATTTCCTGGGAAGTTAAGTTGAAATCATCTATCACATATGCTGAAAGGACAGCCATAGTGTCTTCTTTGCATTCAATAGTTTGAGAAATCTCTCCGAACTCTACTGAATCGGACAGGTTTCCTTCATAGGAATTTACTATCCTGTAAGCATAAGAAGAATTTACACCTGAGACGTTTGCATATGAGCCAGTTATATCTTCACTGTTTGAAGTAAAATTCCAGCCTGTCGAAGACTCCATATCTCCGTTTACAATCTTCGGAAGCTCAGAGGCTTCGGTGTACTTTTTGTCAGCCAGGTGAGAGAAGGTGTTATTATTTTCCAGATAGAGATGAACAGACCTGTAAGGGAAATAATCAGGCTTTTCTTTAAAGAGTGCAAACTCAAGTTTAGACCTGCCGCTGTTCAAATTATGGCGGGTGTATGTCATATTTTTCTGCCAGGTCTCCCCATCTTTTATTGGAACATTAAGTTCCTTGATAACATCACCATCGATTTTCATCTGGAGGACATAGTTTACACTCTGAAGCTCATGGTTTTCAATTCCGACTGTAACATTAATAGGAACATTGATAAAGCTCTCATCAGGATAACCTTCGGCTTTTCCATCAGGACCCAGGAGATACAGCATTGTAAAGGTCTCCTTTTCCCGGGTCATCTTGGCATATGCAAGCATTGCACCTGAGATAATTATCGAACCTATCAGGGCAATTACGAGAGCTTTTTCAATTTCCGGAGGCAAAGGCTTTTTTCTTTCGGTTCCGGCTTCTGAGCCGGACTGGTGTCTTAAACCCTTTGCTTTAACTTTGCTCCTTGACCTGTGAAAACGCCTGCTTTCAGTCGCAGCAGGGGGTTCCTCAGCTCCATCAGGACCTTCATCAACCTCGTCCGACTGAATGGATTTTATGAATTCTTTAAGAGAAAACGAGAATTGCTCGCTTTCGTCTTTTAGTTTTCGTGTAAAAATTGCAAGAATACTGAAGAAAGTTGTGATCCCAAGAATAGATACAACTATTGGGGCAGGGCGATAGCCCCAGGGAAGCAGGCTTATTAAAAAGCCGTCAAAAACTGTGAGTACAAGGCTGAAGCCAACACTTAAGGTGAAACGTTCTATCCCGCTTATTTCTTTATTACCCGGGAAGAGTGCGGATATAAAGGCATAGCCAGGAACAAAAAAGAAAAGAGACAGAGCTATAGGAATCCTGAGAAAAGTTTCATTGAAGGGGGGCACAAGTACAAAGACAGCACCCAGACATGAAAGAAGTGTAACTGCAAGCAAATCATCTACAAAAACACATTTTTTTAAGTGTGGCATTCTAGTAGGGAGTTATTCGACAAGAGATATAATATTTCCTATTTTGAAAAATACCTGTCCGGGGACTTTAGAATTTTAGAGACAATAAAATAAAACCTGTGCATTAAGCTTGTAGTTTAAGAATGTATAATTAAAAATCAAAAACAAAAATAATAAATATTTAAACAGGGAGTTGGATAATAAATTTTCACTAAAATATTGTTTGAGGATTCATCTGCAGGTTTTGATTCGAAAGTATTTACTTTTTTAAGAATCACTGCTTATAATTAGACAATTAATTAGACAACTAATCAAACAGATATCACAAGAAGCTAAACAGATATCACAAGAAGTTATGGTCGTTATAATAACATCAACACTTTTAGTAATAGGGATAATAGTATCAACAGTAAAAACAAAAAATGGGGAACATGCAAATGGCTGGATCTGACATGCCTGAATCTCTTAATTTTTCTTCAGCTTTATCAGGCGGGTTTACGATAGAAATTATTTTGTTTATCGCAATAGTTGCAATTTTAGGGTTTCTCCTGTATGCTTATATATATTTTTCAAGCAGCAAATGGGTCCTCAAATGGTACGGAGCAAAGAAGGTCCAGAAAAGCGAGAAACCACTGCTCTACTCAATCCTTGAGGACCTTGCTTCCAGAACAGGAGTCCAGCCTCCTGAGATATACAGTTTTGAATCAAGCCTCCCTTCAATGTTTACCGTAGGGCACGCAAGCAAATCTTCGCTTGCCATTTCAACGTCCATGCTTGAGATGTTTGGAGAACTGGAACTCGAAGCTTTGATGGCACATGAAATTGGGCACATAAAAAATAAAGACGTAGGCAAAAACACGTTTACAGCATTTCTTGCAGGCACAATAATGTCTTTTCCGAATTTTGCGATGTGGTGCTCCATGCTCACGGGTTTCGGACAGCCAGAGGACCCTGCACCCAGGTTCTTCAGGTATATTGCAACTGCCATTGCAGTCCCGCCTGCAGCCCTTCTCATACACCTTAAAAACCCGGCTAAAAGAGAACTCAAAGCCGATGAAGTAGCAGTGGAATTAACAAAAAACCCTCAGGTCCTGGCAAAAACCCTCGATTACCTTGAAAACTATATTCCTCTTCAGCCCGTATCTACAAGATTCAACCCAGGTCATTTCCACCTGTTCAGCACGCACACACAGCAGGTAAGAGGTTACCTGTCTATATTCATCTCCATGTTTGATACGCATCCCGAAACCGAAGACCGGGTTGCACGTATCCTCAGCCATTCAACCTATTCTAAAACCGAGAAAATCAGCAATAATCTCTCAAGAGTCCCAGGCTTTTTTGATGTGAAAAACTGGAGGCTGGCACTCGGTACAAGCTTTATATCATACATGGCTTTTTTGTTTGTGATTATAGTAGGGGTTACTTTTGCAATAAAAGATTTCAATTTCCTTATCAATGGAGGAATTGCTGCAGCATATACAGGTGCAGTTTTACTGCTTCTGGGAACTACTGCGAAGCTTTCCAGAAGAAAAAACTATTTTAAAAGCCCTTCCCTGCTCCGCAAAAGAATTATTTTAAGCTCGGTGCAGGTTTTCAAGCATTTGATAAAGAGAGAGTGAACCTCTTTTAACTTCACCATACCACTTCATCATAGAAAAAAATCGGATGCAAAGTTAGAATATAAAAACAAGATATTATAAAAAACTTGATTGACAACAAGATATTATAAAAAAACTTGACTAACATATTCATTTTTTTAGTTTTATCATCTTTTTAGTTTTATCATCTTTTTAGTTTTATCATCTTTTTAGTTCTATAAAGTACATTATGCCTGCTGCGACACCTGCAAAGATAATCCAGCCTATATGTGTGTGCACGAGCATCATTGTTTCCTGCCCGTAATAATAAGCAGTTAAATAAAGGACAATAACCCTGAATAGATTTGAGATATAAGCAACCGCCACACAGAACCCGAGCATCATAAGGGTTTTGTTAACTTCCACTTTTTCAATCCGGCTGTACCCAAAGACGATCCCGATCAAGAGGAACATGGAATACAACCCCGAACAGGGCCCCCCGATAACTACAGTCATTTCTTCAACCCCGCTGACCCTGACAGTTTCCGTAGCGATTACTTCAAGAGGAATCCCTGTAAGGCCAATTATCTTTACAGTCGGGAGAAGTATCATATAATGGTCGAACTTGTGCAGGAAATCAATGTTGAAGAAAGCAAACATGGTATAAAAGATAAGGTACAGTACAACAAAAACCGATGAAATGGACATTCCAAACCTGGAGATTCGCATTATTTGAGGGTTTTGAAGCTGAGTTCCAATTAAAGAAACGCCGAAGAATAAAGTCATAACATCAAGGGTCCCAAGTTTCCCTCCGCTTTTAAAGTTATAATAAAGGTCGGCTGAAACTATGAAAGCCCCTATGACAAAATAGGTTTTCGATTTTTTCAATAAACCAGAATTACCAACGTGTTTAAAATTAATTCTTGTGAGCAAAATTACAGATATAAGAAAAAGGACAACTCCAACCGCAGTAGAACCTTCACTGACCTCAACTGCCATTCCTGTGAATAATGCAAGGACCAGTAAAATTAGAACCAGGTTTTTATTCTCATCGTCCATTGTACCCACTTATTCACATATAATTGAGCAGTTTATTTAAAAACTTTCCTAAATGTGATCAATAACCTTCGGAAAACTGTCACAATAAAATACAAAAAAGTAAGAAATATATATTAAAGGCACAACAGTTTAAGCCAGAAAGAAATAAATTATTGAGAAAAACTTCTACTGATCATCTGGAATTACAAAATACTTGAGACTCGAATAAAATCAATTCACAACTGAAATCATAATCTGATAAAATCATAGTCAGATAATAAATGAAACAGAAAGTGAATTGAAGTTCAAGTCAAAACGGGGGCGTCAATATTGAGGGATTTCACTTTAACAAAGTATGAAAGTTTGCTGCAGGCGGTCAAAAAGACAAATTATTCCACCTGCACTATATTGGATTTTCTTAAAAACGAACCCGGAAAATGCATTATCCTCAGACATGACGTGGACCGTGCCGTCAACAGAAACCTTGCAATGGCAAAACTTGAACACAGCTACGGGATAAGATCCACATACTACTTCCGGCATATTAAAGAGACTTACAGACCTGAGATTATCCTCCAGATGGCAGAAATGGGACACGAAATAGGTTACCATTACGAAGTTATGGATAAGGCAAATGGGGATATGGATAAAGCAATAGAAATTTTCAGAGAAGAACTCGAAGATTTCAGAAAGATTGCCGAAATAAACACGGTATGTATGCACGGAAACCCCCTCAAGCCCTGGTCAAACCGGGACCTGTGGAAGAAGTACGATTTTAGAGATTTCGGGCTTACAGGAGAACCATACCTCTCAATTGACTATAATAAAGTTTTTTATCTTACTGATACAGGAAGGACCTGGGCAAATTTGAAGATCCGGGTCAAGGACACAATTGACAGACCGGATAATAAATCCGGAGAAAAGTCCGGAACAAATTCAGTAGCAGGTGCAAATTCAACGGCAAATACAAATTCAATAGCAGATGCAAAAGCAACCACAACTGCAAAAGCAGGCTTCAGGCCGATTTCTTCTACTAATGATGTAATACACCTGATTCAGAGCGAAAATGTTTCCCGGATCTGCCTGCTTGTACATCCCAATAGGTGGTGCGAAGATTTTGGCGGCTGGACAAAAGAACTGCTATTCCAGAACGTAAAGAATGTCGGGAAGGCAGGGATTGTGTGGTACAGGAGCAGGACCCGGAAAAAACAAATCATGAAGGCGGGGCTTTAAATTGATCGAGATTAAGGAGTCTCTTGCCCTAGAAAAATGGGAAGGTTTTGTCTTCAATCATCCGGAAGGAAATATTTTCCAGACCTGTGCAATGGCAGACGTATACAGGTCAACAAGAAACTACGAACCGATCTCGCTTGCTGCAGTTGAGCAGGAAACCGGAGAGATCCTTGCAGTTCTGCTGGCAGTTATTATAAGAGATGCCCCCGGCCTGGTCGGCTCAATTTCTTCAAGATCAATCATAAACGGCGGCCCACTTTTTGTTGAAAGCGAAAAAGGGCATGAAGCACTTGAGAAGCTACTCGGCTACTACGATAAGTTTCTGAACAACCGGGCAATCTACACCCAGGTCCGCAACCTGTGGAATACTGAAAACTCGAAAGAGACCCTGAACTCCCTGGGATATCAGTACGAGCCCCACTTAAATTACCTGATAAACCTGAACCGCCCTGAAAAAGAAATCTGGGGAGATATCCATAAACCCCGCAGGAAAGGGATAAACAGAGCTGAGAAAATCGGGATCCAGGTCAGAAAAATCGAAAAGAGAGACGAGGTAAAAGACTGCTATAAAGTGATTGAGGAAACCTACAAAAACGTAAGGCTCCCACTTGCAGACATCTCTCTCCTTGAAAGCGCATATGACCGGTTTTCCGATTCCGGAAATATCGATTTCTACCTTGCAACCCTGGAAGGAGAAGTTGTCGGCTCACGCGTGGTTCTGAAATATAAGGGGCTGGTGCACGACTGGTATGCAGGCTCAAAGCAGGAAATAAATTACGTAAACGAAGCCGTAGTATGGCACATGCTCTCGGAATACGCAGGCAAGGAAAAAGTGTTTGATTTTGGAGGAGCCGGGCATCCAGACAAGCCTTACGGGGTCAGGGAGTTTAAAAAACGGTTTGGAGGAGAAGAAGTGAATTTTGGGAGATATGAGAAAGTCCATGACCGGAGCAAGAAGGAACTTTTGAATCTGGGGTTCAAGGCGTATAAGAAATTTAATCTGGCGAGAGTGTTTTGAAAACGTTGTAAAGAGCATTTGAGGATTCATATTAATAAATTCAATTGTCGGAGAGCAGGGTATGCAAACGTTAAGAAAATTGAAGAAAAAAACGCTGAAATACATTGCTAAAAACCTGCCCTGCTGCAGTCTCCGGATATTTTTGTATAAAAATTGTGGGTATAAAATCGGAAAACAAACATACATAGCAGAAGGTCTAACCATCGCCGAAAAGCTCGAAGACACTGATAACCTGATTATCGGAAATAGAGTAGCTATAGGTCCAAATGTAACTCTGCTCACATCTTCAGACCCCAATAATTCTCGAATCAGGCCTTACGTAAAAATTCAGAGAGGCCGTATTTTAATAGAAGATGATGCCTGGGTTGGTGCAGGGTCCATAATTATGCCGGATATCACAATTGGAAAAGGAGCTGTAGTCGGAGCCGGATCGGTCGTTACAAAAAATGTAGATTCATACCATATAGTTGCAGGAGTGCCTGCAAAAACAATAAAAAAGGTTGAGATGCCGTGAATATACTATTTGATATCGGGCACCCAAAAGACGTGAATGTCTTTAAAAACGTGATATGGAAGCTTCAAGAGCGAGGTCACGATATCAAGATAGTGGCAAGAGCCAAAGAGAATACAAAAAGAGTGCTCGAAGAATATGGATTTGAGTATGAGGTATGTAAACACCATAAGCAGATGGTAGGCAAAGCTTTTGGTATAATTACAAACGACCTGCACCTTTATAACATCGCTAAAAAATTCCAGCCGGATATCTTTGTTAGCCCCGGGTCTCCGTATTCAGCCCACGTAAGCCGACTACTTAGAAAACCCCATATTGCATTTTCAGACACAGAAATTGCAGAGCTTGTAATGAAATTGACATTCCCTTTTACGGATAAGATATATACATCATCCAGTTTCTACCTTGACCTTGGACCCAAACAGGTAAAGTTCAATGGATACTACGAACTGGCATATCTGCACTCAAAATATTTTACACCGAACAGAGATGTACTTAAAAAATACAATCTGGATGAAGGCTATATAATACTGCGCTTATCGGCACTTGCATCCCACCATGACATAGGAGCAAGAGGATTTACTTTCAGTTCAGAAGAAGAATTAGTTAGTTTTATCCGGCAGCTTGAAAGATATGGCCGAGTAATTATTTCTTCAGAGACAAAACAATGGGGAACTATTTCTGATTATGAGCTTAAATTCAATCCGGGAGACCTCCATGATATTCTTTACTATTCAAAGATGTGTATTGGCGAAGGTGCAACAATGGCTTCAGAAGCAGCTATACTTGGAGTTCCGGCAATATACGTTTCAAACACCCATAGAGGATATCTCGACGAACTGGAGACCTACGGACTGGCATTCACAATCCAGAATAGAAAAGAAGCTCTTGAAAAAGCAATATCACTATTGGAAGATAATTCTTTGATACACAATTCCAAAGAAAAAAGAGAGAAGTTATTAAATGAAAAAATAGATGTTGTGGAATTCATGATCAATGAAATTGAAGGCGCATTATAAATTATAAAGAGTAAATAATGATTCAATTTCAATAGATTTTTATTAGTTGGGATGAAATAGGGGAAAACATATGGTCGTAGAGCCTGGGTATATTCTAACAACTCCGTGTAAAAATGAGGAAGCATCCCTTCCGGAGCTTGCAGAATCTATAATAAACCAAACGATAACTCCAAAACTCTGGCTCATTGTAGACGATAACAGCACTGACAATTCTGCAGAAATTTTGAGGGATCTTGAAACAAAATATAGCTGGATTCGTGTAATTACATCTGATGGAACAAAAAGGGACCTTAGCTTTCATTATGCAAAAGTCGTAAGTGAAGGGTTGTCGTTAGCTCTGGAGATAACCTCTGTCGAGAAAATTTCTGTTGAGTATATTAGCCTCATTGATGCTGATATGGTTTTAGAGAACAACTTTTTCGAAAAGATAATAGACAGATTTGAAGAAGATCCCTTTCTGGGGGTTGCCAGTGGAAGTACAGCATACTTTGAAGCAGATAAACTTGTCACTGAAAAAGGTAGAGAGAACCTTCCCATTGGAGGCTTAAGGGTATGGAGACGGGAATGCTTTATAGATACGGGGGGCTTTCCCATAAGCTACTCAGCCGATTCCGTCTCAAATGTCCTTGCTGTATTACATGGCTGGGACACAAAAAAATTTGAGGATATTATTGGGATTCAAGCACGCAGAACAGGCAGTGCTGAAGGTTTATGGAAGGGATACAGGACTAAAGGGGAATCAGATTATTACAGGGATTACCATCCACTTTATGCTCTATTTAAATTTGTAAAATACATCTTAACAAGTCCTTCATACATCGGAATTGCATACCTGGAAGGATATTTAAATGGGATCGTAAAAATTCGAAAGAAAATAGATATTCCGGAAGTCAGGCAGTACTATAGAAAAAAACATCTTGAAATTGGAAGATATTATGCAGGAAAATTCAAGTTTAAACTCTGATGTCCAATATAATCCAGGTAGAAAAACCAGGTTTTTGTTAATGGGATTATTGGTAATATTGAACATCGTCATTAGAACTCCCAGCATACCACATGAAAAAGGCTTTGATTCTTTCTTTATACACTCACTTGCAAATTCTGTTACAAACTTTGGAGTTGCGAAGTGGTGGATTAACTGGATGTCTGTCTTTGGTTTATATCCTTATTCTTATGCCAGCGCTGTTCCATTTACACTTTCAGGCATGTCACAATTGACAGGCATAAGGATGGAAATAGTAATATTACTGTTCTGTGTGATTTTGGGTCTCTTCAGTATATTTGCGTCTTATTCATTAGCAACAGTCCTCTATGATAATTTCCTCCATCGATTCCTGTTTGCAGCTATATTTTCTTTATCTGCGGGTACCTTGAACCTTACAACCTGGGAAATTACCACACGTGCCCAAACTCAGGTGTTTCTTCCGTTCTTAATTTACTTAGTTTTCCAAATGGTAAAAAAACCAAAAGTTAGGTATGTAGTGCTTTTTATAATAACAGCAGCATTTGTACTTGCAACACATCATTTTGTATATATAGCATTGTTTTATTCAGGTATAATAATCACTTGCGCTTTATTATATAAATTAAATAACAGAAGCAAATATTTAGGGATACAAATAGCCCAATTAAGAGTGATTAATTTAAATTATATATATATTTTAACCATATTTCTACTTCTAATTTTGATTTTTCTATTTGGCACCAAATGGGGATTAATAACTTCAGGCTCTAGATATGCATGGATAATAGATATAGGTATAATTACAGGCAGAAATGTAGGGTTTATTTTACCTATTTCAATAGGCGGGCTCATATACTGTATCTTCAAAAAAAATAAGTTACTTGAAGAATGGGCAATTTTAATTTGTCTGCTTCCTACATTAATATTTTCATTAAACCAGACATATGGTTATCTGACCACATATCTGTTTATTACCCTATTAGGTTCCGTCGGACTTTTTAATGTAATTAAAAATCAGAAACAAAATAGCAAAATTGTAGCTACTACTGTGATAATATTCTTAGTATTAAATGTGGCATTCTCTACTTTTTTCGTTCATTACCGTTTAGGAATGGGAGGAGGAAATTATGAATGGTATATGAGTGAAGAAACATACATTACAGGAGAATGGATAAAAGAAAAAATAAGTTGGGACAAAAACGCAGTATCAAATAGCATGCAAGGTGATCGATTATTTGCATCTTATGGAGGGCAGCCCGTACTATATTTAGATGACATAAATAATTATATGAATGGATTTGTAACTTTAAACGAAAGTGATATAGAGCAAACATCGATGTTTTCCAAGAGTTTTTATTTAGACAACCCTTATGTTTTAAAACCCGGAACAACCACATCAGGCTTGTACAACTGGATATCTCTATATCCAATAACTAATGAAAATTCTATAAATTTTTTAAGTGGGAATAATATTTCATATTTTTTTGATGATAAGTATAGAACTAATACTTTATTCAATTCGTTACCTCAAAACAAAAATTCAATTTATAACAGTGGAAGAATGCAGATATGGGAGAATTAAACTTAAGGATGTTCAAGAATGAACTTAATATATTACTATCCAATGGAAAATGGAGCACCTGCTGAAGTTGGAAGAAATATACTTAAAACTCTGCTTGATCATCGAGATACACTCCCGTTTGATGAGATTAAATTGTTTTGTAAAGAAAAGTATGCATCTGAAATTAAAAATCGTTTCAATCTGGATGTAATAACATATAAAAACTTAAACAAAATATCTAGGCATGATGTAGTACATATTCCAGTATTGCCAACAATATTACCGAATGCAAAATTTTTGTTATATCTTTATATAAAAATCATAAAAAAAAGAAAATTAATCATCCAGTATCATGGGGACGTAAGAAAAGAACTTCAATCAAGTTATAAAGATATAATATCGTTAATTCATATAGTTACATATATATTTATCCCCTATTTATTGAAAAGTGTAGATCGAGTTATCACACATTCATATTATATGAACGAAATTATAACTGAGTACGGAGTAAAAAAAAGTGTAATATTACCAAATGCAATAGACGATTACTGGTATGGAAAAAAGGAAGAGAATGAAACAAAACCGAAAAAGGAAATTGACCCCACAGTTTTCAATATATTTTATCATGGGAGGCTTTCTTGGGAGAAGGGAATCGACATATTAATTGAATCATTTGGCCATTATGCAAAAAATAATCCAAATACAAATATTTATCTCGCTGGAGAGGGCCCTCAAAAAAAGCAGTTAAAAGATTTATGCTCAAGATTAGATATAGATAAGAAAGTAATTTTTTTAGGCAATATAAATAAAGAAGAAATCATATTTTTTTTGAAAAAAGTCGATGTTGCAATATATCCATCAAGATTTGATAACTTTCCTCTGGCAGTTCTCGAAGCTTTAGCATGCGCTAATTGTCCCGTGTATTTCTCAAAAAATATAGGAATTTACGACTTTGTTATTCGAGATGGATTCAAGTTAAATTCTTTTGAACTAAATGTTGAGAATTTGAATAAGGTGCTGGATTATGCTTCCTGCAACACGAATAGAAATGTAGTAAACCAACAGAAAAAATTTGCAAAAAATTACACATGGGATCAAGTGATACTAAAATATATAGAAGTATACCATGATGTAATAAAAGAACAACTTCCAAGTCTTTAACCTTACTTTGTTGGAGAAAGTATGAGAATAATTGTTGTCCATCCTGCACATATGGATTACAGGCAAGAGATCTTTGAGAGCCTGAATCAAAAATATGATACTATATTTATCTTCACAAAACAGGGAAGAGGACAGGAAGGAGTTAAGGAAGAACAGGCAAGCATACCTCCAGAATGGGAAAGTAAGGTGTTAAAAAGTGACTTATTAATTGGTCGAAAAGATATCGGCATGTATCTGAGATTAATTAAAGAACTCCTTTTTGGAAAGTATGATCTAATCCTAACATCAACAAGCTGGTATATATGCTGGATAATGGCCAAGATTCGTAGAAAGAAATTCATCTTCATGACAGAATTTTGGTATTGGCAAGATACATCAATTATAAGGAAGATTTTGAATAGATTCACTAAGGTTGTTGTTAAAAATTCAGATTCTATCGTTGCGATGGGAACAAATGCATACCGATCATGCATAGAATTAGGAATACAAAAAGAAAAAGTATTCATGCATCCACAATGTGCAGTGGATTATAGCGGATTACCTGTATTCAATCTAAGGGCGAAATATAACCTGGAAGATAAAAAGATAATATTGTTTTTAGGAAGAATTGTGAAGATAAAAGGCTTGGATTATTTAATAGAGTCTTTTTCGAGATTGGAACTTGATGACAAGGATGTCTTTTTGATCATAGCCGGAGATGGACCTGATAGGGTAAAATATGAAATACTCGCTAAAGAACTGGGCGTTAAAAATATCCTTTTTACTGGAAGAGTCTCAAAAAAAGAGATATCATCATATTATAACGCTTGCGACATTTTCATTTTACCTTCCATATTCTATAAGCAGTCATATGAACCGTGGGGTTTGGTTATAAATGAAGCAATGGCTTTTAGTAAGCCTGTTATTGCTACTAATGCCGTTGGAGCCAGTGTCGATATGATTGAAGATGGTTATAACGGTTATATTGTTGAAGAAAAAAATGTATATGAGTTATATAATTCAATGAAAAAGATATTAGTAAATAATGAAAAAATACGATTGATGGGGAAAAAATCTAGGAAAATTTTTGACGAAAAAAATAACTACGGCACTTTTACTGAAACTCTAGGTTTATCTCTGGAGTATGCAATAAGGTAACTAAATAATTGATAAAGGTAAGAATTTATGCTCCAGGATGATTCTAAAAAATGTGTACTATCTATTTGTGATATATCTCCAAATAAGTTTGGCTCTTTTGAAGAGTTTATTGTTTCACTAACGTCAAAATTAAAGGAAAATAATTTTGAGCATATAGTAATTTTCAGAGATAAACCTATAAAAAATGTAGAAGGCGCCCTTTTAAAATCAGGTGCAAAGATAAAGATAATTAAGCCATCAAAAAGTAACATATATAATTTTATCACATTTTATAAAATAATAGAGAGAATCAAGCCTGAAATTGTTCATTTTCATTTTTATCCTGTATATACAGTTGTAAATTATTTAAAATTTTGTTCCAATATAAAGATAGTATATACAGATCACATGGGAATCAAGGCAGCAAAAACGAATTTAAAAAAAATAGTTCGTCATGCATACTATTGTATCAATTCAAAGTTTTTTGACTTTGGTATAGATAAAATAGTTTGCGTATCAAACTATGTAAAATCTAAATACCCAAAAGAATATGGAATAAATTCTACAAAATTACATGTAATATACAACGGAATAAACACTGATAGATTTCAAAAGAAGTATGAAACTAAAAAAATAAAAGAAAAATTCAATATAAAAAATGAATATGTAGTAACTTGTGTAGGTCTAAGAAAAGACAAAGGTGCTCATTATTTAATCGAAGCAGCACCAACAATAATAAGAAAATATCCAAATATTAGGTTTTTATTAGTAGGCGAGGATGAATATAAAAATAATCTTAAAAAACGTATAAATGAACTAAATATAAAAACTTATTTTAAATTTACTGGAAACACAGACTCTATAGAAGAAATATATAGTATTTCTTCTTGCGTAGTAATACCGACTTTAGTCGAAGAAGCTTTTTGTTTCGTTGCAGCTGAAGCTATGTCAACAGAAACACCCGTTATAGCATTTGATTCTGGGGCAGTCAAAGAGATACTTTACAATAAAGAGAATATAATTCCGAGAACATCAAAAGATTTGGCTGCGAAAATCATTGAGTGCTTAAAAAAAGATAAAATATTGATAAATGATACGAGAACACATGTTGTTAAAAACTTTTCATTGGATAGAAGTACATGTAATTATATAAAATTATACAAAGATTTATTGATCACAGAAAGACTTAATGACAGTGTAACATAAGTTCTGTAAAATCACAAATCTCAAGAAGTTATCTGTTAGGAAATTCCATGTCGGGAGATCAATTTTTCCACAATACACAAAAACTTGACTTCAAATTTACAGCAAATTAGGCATACTGCCGACTTAACAAAAATCAAAGTTGTTTCTCAGAATATAGAATTTAGAATCATCAGCAGAGTTAGAGTATGAGCCTATCCCAAAAGATATTTTACTTCCATTCATTACCAATTTCTATAATAATTTTCGAGATCCGGAGCTCGATCGATATATCGAGATATAAAATTCGAGAAGCAAATCCTGAGTTTTGGGATCAGCTCTATGTATATAAGGAAACACAATTTAGTAAGGAAAATAAGAGTGAAAATAATAAGAAGCTATAGGAATTACAAATGATGGCAGCAAGATTATTGGAAAAACTATTTGGAAGTCAGGCTTATGGGAATGTTCTAATGCAACTGTATTTCTTTATGGGATGACAGTTGAAGATTTAAAGCCCGAAAAACTTATTATTATGACCCTGATAATCAGATGCTTATCACAGTGAGAGCAATTAAACGGAATTAAACATTAAAAAATATATGATCTGGATCCTGGAAAAGTTATATCTTCAAACACTGATATTCTTGTCATAAGATAATTCATCAGAATATCCACTTAATAGAGATATAAACATTAGGTTCTACTAAAAAATATAATCAAACTTAGATAATTATAACAAATTATTTTATATCATAAGTTAACAAGAATAAGTTTAACTCAAATAATTACAGAATATATAAATACATAGATTCATTTGTTTCCATTTATGCAAGATATAAAAGTAAGTATTGTAATTCCAACTAAAAACAGGGCAAATTCACTGAAAGAAACCCTAGAATCTCTTTTTGTGCAAACATATCCAGCAAATAAATACGAAATAATAGTATGTGATGACAACAGCAGCGATAATACTGAAGAAATAGTTAAAGAATTAATGTATGGAACCCAACATAATTTAAAATACATTAAAGTAAAAAGTAAAATTGAAGGCCCTGCAAAAGTAAGGAATGCAGGTATAAATCAGTCACTTGGTGAAATAATAGGGTTTACTGACGACGATTGTATTGTTTCGAAAGATTGGATAGAGGTCGCAGTTGAATGTTTTAAAAAGCACAATGAAGCTTGCGGCGCTTATGGTACTGTTATAACAGTGGGAGATTGTAAAAACAAAAAATTTGCGATATCTCGCAGAGTGGACGTTCCAAGTGATAACGGATCATATGTAACACCAAATATATTTTATAAAAAACAGGCATTGTTAGATGTGGGCCTATTTGATACAGACATGAGATATATGCAAGATATTGAACTAGGTTGGAGAATTAAAAAAAAAGGCCCTGTTATTTTTGAGCAATCTCTTCGAGTAAATCACAAAATCCTTTGCGCATCAGTAAAAACATATTTAAGACGTCTAAAAAGAACAGAGTATTGGGTTTTAATGTATAGTAAACACCCAGAACACATGAGAGAAGATAATTTGATCTTGGGGCATCTTTACAATAAGAGCCCAATTTATGTACTGTCCATAATTTTCACGTCTAGTTTACTTATAATAGGGTCAAAGCTACTCATTTTATTTATAATAGTGACTATCGTAGCCTACTTATGGGCACATGTTTTTGTAGATACTAATTATAAAAAATATCCAGTAAGAATATTAATGTTTCCACGATATACTGTAACAGATTTCATCCGGTTTATCTATTCATTAAAGGCTAGTATTAGATATAAATGCGTAGTTTTATTTTAAGGAGTATATAAATGAGTAAAGTAAAGCTTGTTGCTGAAAACACCGCATACGCATTTACAGGAAAGCTCATTTCCAAAGTAATAAGTCTGCTGACAGTTATAATAATAGCCCGATATTTAGGTGAAGCTGAATATGGGAGATATTCATTTGTTTTTGCATTTATTTCATTATTCTCGATAATTTCAGAATTAGGTATTTTACAAATACTTTTGAGAGAAATTTCCAGGAACCACGAAATAGCCGGAAGAATGATTGGGAATGCAATATTAATAAAAATAGCTCTTTCAGTTTTAGCGCTTACTCTTGCAATATTTAGTATAAATATAATGGGATATCCCGATGAAACAATAAAAGCAGTACAAATCGCATCTCTAGTTTTATTGGTAGATATTTTCAATACATATGGAGTTGTTTATGAAGCAAATTTGAAAATAAAGTATTCTGTATTCTTTTTCTTAGTAAGCCATATATTGATGTTAGGATTCATCGCACTAATCACATATTTTGATCTTGGATTAAATTTTATAATTCTGGCTACAGTAGCAGGAAGTGCTATCCAAAATCTTCTTACTTATTTGTCATCTAAGAAATATGTAGAAGTGAAATTTGATATTGACATTCACATCTGCAAAAAACTTATAAAAGATTCACTTCCTCTTGCTTTATCTTCAGTATTTACAATTATTTACTATCGAATTGATATGATAATGTTGTCCATGATGGTTGGAGATACTGCAGTAGGCATATATAGTGCTGCATACCGGGTGTCTGAAACTTTTCTGTTCATACCAAGTATATTAATGTCATCATTATTTCCCCTTATGTCTAGATTTTTTGAAAATTCGAACAAAACTTTAGCATATTCTTATGAAAAATCGATAAAATATTTATTTTTACTTGCATTTCCTATGGCTGCCGGAGTTACAATATTATCAGATGAAATAATACAGACAATTTATGGAGATAATTTTAAAAGTTCTATCGCCGCTCTCCAAATACTTATTTGGGCTACAGCAATCATTTTTGTGAACTATGCTACAGGTAGTTTGAATGTATCTACGAATAAACAAAGATTTGTAATGTATTATACCGGAATTGGTGCAATAGGAAACATTTTATTAAATTATATATTAATCCCAAAATATAGTTATACTGGCGCTTCAGTAGCAACAGTTTTGACAGAACTTGCTATTTTGATCGTGACTGCATACGGGATGCCTTCTTTTATTTCAAGAAAAAGGCTTGTTTATAATAACTTGCCATCAATTGTTGCTACAATTATTATGGCCATATTCTTACTTAATGGATTAAAAAGTTACTTTGGTTTATTCGCAATAATTCCATCAATAATAATTTATTTCGCATCGTTTCACTTATTTAAAGGGCTGGACGTAGATGATAAAACGATACTCAGGGAAATCTTTGGAAGATATATAAGTTAAATTTAATATTGAGATTAAGTAAACTAATTGTAAATATCTAAAATATGAACCTGTTAAGTAATAGTAAATTCACAAATATTGAGTGAAAAATATGGATAAAAACATCAAAACGATATTAGTTTCTCCACACTCGGACGATATCGCATATTCACTTGGAGGCGCACTACAGAGAAACTACTTTGATAGACCTATTAGTTTAGTAACTGTATTTACGAAATCAAGTTTTTCACCAAGGTTGAAATTAAGTAATCCTGAAGAAATTACTAATAAAAGATATTTGGAAGATTTAGAATTCACAAAAAAAATAGGAATCCAATATATAAGTTGTCACTTTCCAGAACCTCCTCTCAGGGGAAAGGTATCACATGAAGACATATTTGGAAATTTGGACCCATGCTCAGATCCAATATATGAAGAAGTTTACCTGAGTCTTATGAAAATAATTAAACAATTCCCTAACGCCTCTGTTGTTTCTCCAATGTCACTCGGAAACAATATTGATCATCAGATTGTTTTAAATGCCTGCTCTTCTATTTGTCAAGAAAACAATATAAACGTCTCTTTTTATGAAGATATACCCTATGCATCATTACTAACGTTGAAACAAATAGAGAACAAAGCCTTTGAAATTAGTCCTGATCTAAAACCATATAAAATTGACATAACCTCAGAATTCAATGAGAAATTAGAAAACTTAAGAATATATAAAACGCAAATTGGTAGAAAAATACCAAAAGGGGTTTTCACCCATGCTGCTCGTATTGGAAAAAACAATAGAAAATTTGAGAAAGCAATTTGGGAAAACAGCTTTGCAAGAAATTGTTATTACTACTTAATGTTTTTGGAAGAAAGAAAAAAATACGAACGAATTTGGAAATAAAAAAGAGTAATTATTTAGAATGAACTCGTTTCAACCCACTTCCCGCAGATGTCCTTTCAATTTTCACAATTTTTCTCGCTATCGTTTTTCTGAAAAACTCCATGTTTACCCAAACGTATGTTTTTGATATTTTCCAAAATTTGTGACTTTTTGCCTTCATTGAAAACTTCCAGAATCCATTTTCCTAAGCTTCAGTTGAGATAATAACTGCAAATTTTAGGGTAATTCTCCAAAAACGATAGCATGAAAAATGTTATTTTTTTGAAGACATCTGCGGAAGGTAGGATAATGAGAAAATGTATGGTATTTTTGAGTATATACAGAAAGAAGGTCAGAACGTAAAGGACAGTAAAAACATTTTAATACACAAGAATCAAATTAAACGTACTTTTACAATAAATTTAGATAAAAGATCGAATTAGAATTAAATATGAACTAAATTTTGCGTGATTGGGGGGCTCCGCAATAATGGATATATATAAAATTTGTCCACAGGGAGTCTGTAAATTAAAACGATATGTTTTTGGAAACCAGAGGGGAAAGAATGAACAAAAGCCACATGATAAAATTCTTCATACTAGCAATAGCTTTTACTAATTTAATCATGAATGCTAACGCATATGTTTCCTATAATGAGAATTCCAACCAAATTACAGTTCACAGAGACCCTGGACACAATATGACTTGGCTGTACAATCAAGTTAATAACGACTCTTTATTGAGGCACGAAGATAAAGTATGGTATTTGAATTCAACTCTATCTTTCGATAGTTCAGTATTTTATATTAATGATTCAGATGTAAAACAACTTTTTTTATCAAATGAGGTCAATGGGATAGCAAAAGGAGAAGGAGGATTAAGAGCAGGAGACGTTCGAATAAATGATATTACTATAAAATCATGGAATTGGACAAATAATCGCGAACCAGATACCTTCTTAAACGAAAAACAATTCCAAGTAGTATGCGATGATAGTGGATATATCTACAATACAACATTTGATCACATCCATAAAGTCAGCCTAAATAGGGTTAGTAACATAAATATAACCAACACGATAATGAATAATTCGTTTGGTGGAATTGCTTTAGGCAGTTGTACAAACATAAATATGATAGATTCTAGAGTGACAAATGTAAAATCTGGCCGTGGTATTAACGTTGGAAATTGTAAAAACATTCATGTAAAGAATGCATATGTTGATGTTGCAGATGGTGGAGTTGTATTTCGTACATGTTCGAATTCAAGTATGGAAAATATTTTTACAAATAATACTGGGTGGATGGGTGTAGAAGCAGATAACGGTGCAAATAACATAACATTCAAGAACGTAACTGTTAGAAATGCATATCATAACGGTTTAGATTTACATGGCGCTTACAATGTCTATGTGGAGAATATGAGTATATATGATTCTATAAGCAATAATGCATTAATTACAGGTTCTGGAAACTATGAAAACGGTGGCTCATGGAATATCACATTAAAAGATATTTATACATATAAAAGTGGGCCACAGGGTGGTACAGGAATCGCAATCGCCTCACAAGTTAGAGATGTCACTCTGATTAATGTAACAACAGAAACAGAAAATAATGGAATTGAGCTTAATGATATTAACGGGCTAAAAGTACTCAATTTCACAGCTATCAATTGTAATTATTGCATATTCGCTCAAAACATGAAGAATACAATAGTTCTTGATTCAAATCTGTTTGATTCCAAGAAGACTTCCATATACCATCACAATAATGGTATTAATTATGTAAATGTTCATTACAAAGACATAGCTTTAAAGGATTCAGCTAACCTGACCTTATACTACTATTCTGACATCTTAGTTGAGGATACAAATGGCAAATCGATTTCTAATTCTAAGGTTTGGTTTGAGAATAAAACAAAACCTTCATTTCCGAGTGTAATTGAAGTCACAGATAAACCTGTATTGGCTAGCTTCTATAAGACTTCTAGCGGGTATATTGAAAATGCAGATTATATTGCAAAAATCACCACTCCAGACGGTCGCACTGTTTCTCTCTCAGGAATAACACCCGACTCTTCTTGGTACCGTAAAAACCCAAACGTTCCAACCTATACCATCACAGCAATAATTCCTGACGATTCAAAAGGCCCGCACATAACAGGCTTTGCACCAGCTGAAAATAACCCGTTAAACCCCGGAGAGAAAAAGAACTTTAGAGTCTGGACAGACGAGCCTCTGACCACAATGGAATGGTACGTTGACGGATCGGATTTGCCTGTATCTAAAGGATCCCTTAATTACGCATGGCCCGTGACAGAAGGAAAACACACAATAAAATTCGTGGGGTCCAATGCTAACGGCAATGTTAATTACACCTGGGATCTAGGAGGAAGTTCTGACGAACCGTCAGTTCCGGGCGACGATGACCCAACTCAGGAAATCAAATTTTCACCTGCAGATGCCGTACTTACCCGGAACGTGAGCGAGAAGACTGTTTTCAGCGTCAGCCCGGACATCTTCACAACAAAAGAATGGTATATCAATGGTGACCAGGTCCTGAACAATACGGCTTCCATGACCAGGTGCTGGGATGCAGCAGGCACTTATAAAGTTACTTTCAGCGGGTCAGGAAGCGGGGGGACTGTATCGAACACCTGGGCCGTGAACGTTTTTGAAGAGCCAAAAGAGGAGGAGCAGAACAGGTCGGAAATCATGATAGCTCCTGAATACCAGATTATTACACCGAAACAGTCTTTTAGCCTCAATATAATTGCTGACCCATCAACACCTATTACCGGTGCCCAGCTCGACTTCATACTCGACAGCTCAATGGTCTCAGCCAACGGTGCAACAGAAGGAAACCTCTTTAAACAGAACGGAGCACAAACTCTTTTCAGCGGCGGAACTATAGATAAAAGTGCCGGAAAAATCAAAAACATCTACGGGTTTGTAATTGGGACATCAAACATATCTTCACCCGGCACGATGGCAACAGTCAACCTGACTGCAGGAAACAGGACGGGAATAGCAGAGTTTAGCCTTTCAAATGTTATTATCAGCAATACAAGTTCAAAACCTGTCCCGATCACAATTAAAAATGCAACCGTACTGATTGATACCGCTCCGGTAATGAACCAGATCTGCTGCCCGAAATCTGTCAATGAAAAGAGCACTCTGACCTTCAAAGTAAGCGCCAGGGACGCAGATGGAGACAGGCTTATTCTTTCAGCTTCAGGGCTTCCGCAGGGCGCGGTTTTCAATACGACGTCCGGAACCTTTACCTGGACACCGGAAAGAGGGCAGGCTGGTACTTACATATTCACATTTAAAGTGAGTGATGGATACCTCACGGATTCGGAAAACGTCACAGTAACCGTAAACAAGCTAAATAACCTGCCGGTTATCAATTTCTTCGAACCCCTTAACGGGGCGTTCTTCAGCGAAGGGGAAAAGATAAATATTTCAGTAAACGCATCCGATGCGGACAGACAGGCCCTGAATTACTCCATTAGGATCGACGGGGTGGAGTACAGCACCGGTCCTGCTTACGTATGGGAAACTGACTATTCCAGCAGCGGCAACCGTACAATCGAGGTAGCTGTAAGCGACGGGATAGACGAAGTTAAGGAGCAGCATACAATCTTCATCAACAACTACCACCCGCGCTGGGACGTAAACGAAGATGGAATTGTGAACATCCTTGACATAACCATAATCGCCCAGAAATATGGGTCTGAAACTAAAAAACCGTATCCTCGCTGGGACGTCAACCAGGACGGAGTAATTAATATCCAGGACCTTACCCTGGCTGGGTACTACTTTGGCGAAATAGTAATTTAAAAAAAGAGTAATTTAAAAAAAGAGTAATTTAAAAAGATAAAAATATGGCGCAGGCACGAAAACCTGCGTCAAAGATACTTTTTTTCCTACATGTGTTCTTATCCTGCATGTGTTCTTATCCTGCATGTGTTCTTATCCTGCATGTGTTCTTTTCTCGGTACGGATTATTTAGCTATTTTTCAGAAATTAAAAAGTTCATTTCACCAAACCTGAACTTATGATATTTGAGCAGGAGATAGAATTATTACATAGTAAAAATATATAGACTACCCAGTCATTAGCTTTTTTGTTAATCGCAGTGTAGAGAGAAGGTGAGAAGTATAAATCGGCATGATAAGAGGTTACACTTTATAATTATATTTACAACAATTATTTTTTTTAGTACGTTGTTTACAGGTATTGCCTCCTCAGAAACCGTAGTAAGTATATCGCCGCAAAAACAGTCTGTCGAAGAAAACCAGAGTTTTTCAGTCGATATATATATTGAGCCGGACACGCCCATATCCGGAGCTCAGTTCGACTTTATTTTCAATAGCACTCTGGCAAATGTCAAAGATGTACAGGAAAAAAATGTATTAAGCCAGACAGGCGCAGCTACCATATTCAATGCTGGCAGCATTGACAACGTAAAGGGCACTGTTACTGGGGTTTACAGCCTTATCCTTGGAAAGGACGCTGCAACCAGACCCGGAACTCTTGCAACGATCAACCTCGTATCAACCGGAAGGTCAGGCGCATGCGAACTGCACCTTTCAAACGTTATCGTAAGCAATTCAACCGGGAATGCAATACCTATAACAGTTAAAGGCGGCAGTGTATATTTAGGAGATACAGAAAATACTGACCAGATAGACAGCGGCTCTAAAACCTCAACTGAAGAAGTATCCGGTGGCGGGGGAGGAGGTATCGCCAACGGGGAAAGTTATGAAAATATCAAATTAAAGGAAATATCAAAGGTATTTGTAAGCAAAGATACCACAATCTCTTATCAATTTAAAGATATAGAAAATCCTGTTACGTATGTAAATTATACTGCCCTTAAGAATGCAGGTTTTATAACAACAAGCATTGAAGTCCTGGATAATACCTCATGCCTGGTTTCAGATGAGCCTGAGGGAATAGTGTATAAAAACCTGAATATATGGGTAGGAAAGAACGGTTATTCAACTGAAGAGAACATAGGAAACCCGGTAATCAATTTTAAAGTAAGCAAAATCTGGCTGGAAGAAAACCGGATTCAAGAATCAACCATAAAACTGAACAGATACCACTTAAATGCATGGAACCCGCTGCCCACCGTAAAAACAGGAGAAGACTCTGAATATATATTCTTTGAATCGGAAACTCCGGGATTTTCTCCGTTTGCAATAACAGGCCGGAGTTCCCAATTTGCATACGGTCCGAAAAATCAGGCCGCGGACTCAAAAGAAATCCTTACCCCAGAACCTGCCGCTAAAGAAAAGTCTGAAGCAGCCATTTCTTCTGAAAAAGAAAAACTCCCTGATGAAGATGACAGAGAAGGCCGGAATTATCAGGCACCAGCACCTGGTATATGTGGAGCCGGGACATTATTCCTTGCTGCACTGATGATATTCAAAAGAAATAGAGAGCCAGAAGAAGATATGGAGGAAGCTTAATATGAACTGAAGAAAGCTTAATCTTACCATTCTGTTTTTAATTATTTACACCCTTCCAGGGACCATAATCCCCATGATACAAAAAATTGTGGTCAGCAGAAACATTGCATAGGTTGCCTGCTTTTCAGTTAACCTGTAGTAGTAGGGCAGGACCCACTTAAGAGTAAGAGGATTTGGGACTTTCAGAGTGCCGTCTTCTCTTATTTTTCCAAACTTGACATGCGGGTATTTTTTAATTTTCCAGTAAACATACATAAGGAAATTAACCGTATGTGGGATAAGCATAATAAAACCGCTTATGATAAAGCCCTGGATAACAATAATAATCCCGATAGCTGCCCCTACGGTAAGTGACCCAACATTTCCCCAGAAAATCCTTGCAGGGTACTGTTCGTAAAGATAAAAACCAATTGTAGCTCCTGTAATGGCAACAACGGATATTATATTCTCAACGTCATTAATCAAAACCGACTTTATGATCAGCGAAGCAAGAACAATTATGGCTAATCCAGAAGAAAGCCCATTGTACCCGGAGTGCATGTTAACGAGATTTGACGTGACCAGCACATAGGTAGGGACAATGAATTGCAAGTAAAGGATTCCAAGTTCCAGATCTCCAACACGTGGGAGGGTAACCGCAGTGTGAGTCGCATATTGAATCAGGGGATAGGAACAGTAGTACATAATCAACAGCTTGGATGCTCTTCCAATATTGATCATATCATCAAGGATACCAAAAAGCCCGAATAGTGCAATGACAATCATTGCGACATAGTTTGTGGATGTAAACTTGAAAAAGAGGGAGTTCATGGAAAGAGAAAGCATTGCAATCAGCAGAATTGCAGTTCCCCCACGGTCTGCCACCATTGGCTGATTCTTTTTATAAACATCCCTGGCTACAATATTGTTTTCGGTCAGCTTCCTGATAAAGTACGGCATTGAAACTGCAGTTACTATTAATGGAACAAGGAAATTGCTTGTAAACATAATGTTTTGAAAGAACGAAGCTGAACTCAATATCATTTTTTACTTTCCCTCACCATTAAATATCATATTCTGACGCAAAACCAAAGCTTAGATTTTAACCTTAAAAAACCAACCTGAACCAACCTAAACTTTTAAAGCCTAATAATAGAAATACTTATCGAAAATATTAATTAGAAGCTGTTTCTAGCTCGGGATACAGAACCACTACAACGAGTTTTGAGACTATTCAAATGCCCTTTTTAAATACAGACCAGAAATTCGCAAAATAAGTCAGAGATTATTGTTCTGATGAGTTATTGTTCTGATGAGTTATTGTTCTGATGAGTTATTGTTCTGATTAACTGCAAACCGTTCATTAAAACAAAGAGTTTAAATCCCGTAAATCTCATAAAGTTCAGAGATAAAATGTTAAAACTTAAGAAATCCCGTTTTTTTATCATAATTACCGTTTTATACGCGATTATGGTTTTTTATTTATCAGTTAGCGCCAGCATAGGAGATCTCAAACATTTCCTCAAAACGGGTCTGGGCTATCCAATTAGAGATATCCTTCTTGCCAATGATCTCTCTTCTGTGATGGAATTTTTGATTGCCTCACTACATGCTGTTCAGGGTGCGTCCATAGACCCCGGACATGTAGGGATTTACTTTGGACTTGGAGTCCTACTGTATTTTGTACTTTTAACTTCAAAAAAACCAACACTTATGAGATACTCAGCAATCTGCACAGTATGCATTGGAACTGCTTACGGCATATTGAATGAGGTATTTCAGAGTTTCCTGCCGTACCGGACTGCAAGTGTGGCAGATGCTATTTCAAATCTCATAGGGCTCGTACTTGCACAGATTTTCGTAATCCTTTTTGTGCTGGCATTAAAAGCGGTCATGAACAAAAAAAATATTGAAGGGCCAGTAGATTAAAATTAAAAAGTGAAGATTAAAAAATAGAAAAAATGAGGCCCTCACTTTCCCCTTACTTTCCTTCACTTTAAGAGAAAAAAACTCTGGCTTTCCTCTGTTTAACTTTCCTCTATTTTCCCTCTTCCCATTTCAAAAGCCCTGACATTAATCTCGATAGTTTTCTTCGGCACAAGTGCCTTTACACTCTCAAGCAGGGCTTCTTTCGGAATTGGTAAGTAACCAGAAACTGCCCCGACCATTACAACATTCATTGCAAGCCTGCTGCCGGCTTCATAAGCCAGTTCATTAGCATTAACGGCTTTAACCACATATTTTTCAGAAAGGACATCAAGGATTTCCTGTACATCAGGGTACTTTGCAAGGCCTGAAGTAACGGTTACAGGGATTATTGGATGCATGTTTACTATAATTACTCCTCCGTCCTTCAGGAAATCGAGATACCTGACCGCTTCCATGGGCTCAAGGGCAAGCATAATATCTGCGCCCTTTTTAGGGATCATTGACCCGAGATCAGTTCCCAGCCTTATATGGTTTACAACCGAGCCTCCGCGCTGCGCCATGCCATGAGTCTCTGCTGCCCGGATAGAGAGCCCTGAAACGACTGCGGCTTTTCCAATGATATCCGAAGCGAGAATTGCACCCTGTCCGCCGACTCCCGTAATAAGGAGGTCGAGCTTCTTTTCTCCTGCTCCATCGCTCATCTCTTCACCTCCCTGATAGCGTCAAACTTGCATATCTGCGCACAAACCCCACATCCACTGCATAGGGAAGTAATTATAGCGCATTTGTTTTCTTCATCAAATTCGATTGCCGGACAGCCAAACTTAATGCATTGCTTGCAACCTTCGCATTTTTCAGGATCAACGGTATACGGGACCCGTCTGATCCCTGCCCTTTTGCCTGAGATCACGCAGGGCTGTTTTGCAATAACCACGGCTGTCCCTTCAAAGTCCTTTGCGGCTTTGAAAGCTTCCTGAGTCTCTTCAAGCTTGTAGGGGTCAACGACAGTTACCGATTCAACTCTCATAGCCTTGCAGAGTTCTGCAAGCGAAACCTCAACTGTGGGCTCTCCTGTAACTGTAAAGCCAACTCCGGGATTTGGCTGATGGCCCGTCATGGCTGTGATCCGGTTGTCAAGAATAGTAACCGTAATATTGGCTTTGTTGAAAACCGCATTCAAGAGAGAGTTCATACCTGTATGGAAAAAGGTTGAGTCCCCAATAGAACAGCAGATAGGCCGCTTTTCCCCTGCATGGTAAAGCCCGGAGGCTATACTTATGCTTGAACCCATACAGAGAGTGGTCTCAACAGTCCCGCTCTGGATTCCAAGAGTATAGCAGCCGATATCACTCGGGTAAATAGCATCATTTCCAAATACCTTTTTCATGGAATAGAAAGTTGCCCTGTGGGAACACCCTGCACAGAGAGCAGGCGGGCGCGGGGCAAGTTCAAGGGAAAGCTTTTCAGAATCGGATTCAATATCCAGGTCAAAAGCTTTCTTCAGGGCATCAAGGAAAGCGCTTATGTCCAGTTCTCCTTCCCGCGAAACAAAACCACCTGTTTTTCCGAGAATAGAGACTTCAAGCCCGGATTCCTGTGCAATCATTTTTACCTGTTCTTCGACAACAGGTTCAAGCTCCTCAAAAATGAGGACTGTTTCGACGGTCTCAAGCAGTTTCAGGATAAGCTTTTTCGGGACAGGATAGGTCCCTATCTTCAGGAAAGAAACTTCAAGCCCGAGTTCCTGCAGAGCCTCTTTTGCATAAACAGATGCTATACCTGCACCTATTACCCCCAGCTTTGCCTCGGATTTGAGCTCAAGGGAATTCCAGGGGGATTCTGCAAGTGCATCCTCCATTGGCTCCTGGATAGAAAGGATACGGGTGTGGCGGGAGCGGGCATTCTTGGGCAGCATAACCCAGCGGTCGAGAAGTTTTTCGAAATGAGGAGCAGGTTTTTCTACAGGGATTTCCCCAAGCTCAATATCTGACTTTCCATGTGAAATCCGGGTAGTCGGCCTGAAAATTACAGGAATTTCGAACTTTTCCGAAAACTCAAAAGCATAAGGAAGCATATCTTTGGCTTCCTGGGGGGTTGAAGGGTCAAAACAGGGCACAAGGGCAAACTGGGCATAGCGCCGCGTATCCTGCTCATTCTGGGACGAGTGGCAGGAAGGGTCATCAGCAACGATTGCAATCAGCCCGCCTTTTGTGCCTGCATACGCAAGGGTCATAAAAGGGTCAGCTGCAACATTTAACCCGACGTGCTTCATTGTCACGGCAGACCTGACCCCTGCCCAGGCAGCTCCGACTGCAACTTCCATTGCAACCTTTTCGTTAACCGACCATTCTATATGGTAGTCCCGGTCCCCGCGGGAGGCAAGCGTGTCTATAATCTCCGAAGAAGGAGTCCCGGGATAGCCTGCAATAACCTGCACGCCGCCTTCGAGAAGCCCACGGGCAATAGCCACGTTTCCAAGCATATACTCACGCGTTATCATAATCAAGATCTCCACATATTAAACAATAAAATGCAACTGTAATAACAGTTTAAATCCAGTTCTCTGTCAATCAGTGTTAATAAATCAGAAGTCCAGGGAAAGACAGCTCTGGTAAACAAAACCTGCTGTCTGCAAACTAAGTGAAACTTTTGTATTATTCAAATAACACGATCAATAATATACTTTCGGATCAAAGGTTAATTGTCAATTCATAACAGAAGATGAAAGGATAGAATTCACATATTTATTAGACACTTGAATCACGTGTTTATTAGACACCTGAGAATTGATGCAGCACCAGAGAGTTCTTTCAGATTTTTGAAGTATTTTCAGTATCTGTAACCACATAAATTATGAAATACTCAGTCCCGAGACTCTATCAAAAAATACTTTCACCCTGCTTGGCGGAGGTTAATAAGCACAGAAGTAGTTTTTAGGGATAGAGGTGAATACAATGGAAGAGATATTCAAAGGATTGGTTGAACGCGCTCAGTACTATGAACAGTTTGAGAGCTTCAGAAACACGGCCATTTCCGGGAAAATCGGGGAAATATCCGGAATGAACCTGAGAATGAAAGTTTCAGTACCGAACATGTAAAGTTTCAGTACCGAACATGTAAAAACAGAGCTGAATCAACAGTTGTATTGTGAATAATGTATCTTGAGTCGTATTAGAATAATGTATCTTGAGTTGTATTAGAATAATGTATCTTGAGTTGTATTAGAATAATGTATCTTGAATAGTAAATCAAATAGTAAAAGCTGCAAAATCTCTAAAAAGGCGGAATGTTGAGATTTGCTTCTCAACAAAAAAATCAAAAGAATAAAGGAAGAGGAAATAGAAAAAAGAGAAACATAGCTAACAGAACTAAAAAGTTAACAAGATCAGATAGATCAAAACGGAAATTTAATTGAGAAGAAGCAAGGGTTAAATGCAAAAAATAGAGGAGGAGTGGGGGAGATATAAAATTATTGATTAGAATCGAAGAGGAACAAGAATAAAATGGAAGGGACTTTTCTTTCAAAAAGAGAAGAAGAAAATATAAAAAAATAGAATCTGGAAATTACTTTTCTACCTTTTCCACATCTTCCTTAAGGTCCTGACCCAGTTTCACATTATAGAAGTCTCCACTAGCAGGGAGCTCCATTAAAAATGTTCTGGTGATGTCAAGGGAAGCGTTTCCGGACTCAATTTAAAGTCCAGCACATGCACGCCTGCACTTCTGTCATCTGTGATGAAGTGAAAGTGGTATCCCGGCACATTTACACCTTTCACATATTCGGGAGTCCTGAATCCTACAAGTGTGCCGATTATGTTTTTGAATTCAAAGACGGACTGGGTGGATACCGCATCTACCAGTTTAGGGTAAGGTTTTTCCTGACCGGGTACACCCCGTGCTTTTACATAAGAGAAATTTCCGTCAACCTGGACTGCATAAAAGAGATTTTTCGAAGGAATATTAAGGTCAAGAAAAACTTCAAATTCGGTAAGGTTTGCAGGTTCTTCAAGCCCATCAAAGGTTCCTATACCAAAGTCTTAAGGGTTTCAAGCTCTGCAACCGGTAGAACTCCATCGTAAACGCCCTGGAGAAAGGCATCGATTGTTGAAACCTGATAGAGAACTTCAGAGTTGTCCCCGCAGCTACCTGAATTTGAGTTCTCAATGCCCTCAATATTGCCCTATATTTAGGTAGAATTTCAGTAAAACTGGTGCAGTTGGAAAAGAAAGTAACTAATAAAAGAATAAAAACAATTAGAAAATTTTTGGCGTTCATTCGCTTTCCTCGCAGAATTCTTCTAAAAAATAATTATTCAGAGTTTTATAAATTTTTTTGTTTAGTATAGAGAGAAACTCGCAAATATTTATATGATAGAAAGCTGAAGTACTGTATGGGAAAGGGAATAATTATGGACGAATATTTTGAAGATCTTTTTGAGAGAGCACAGTACTACGAACAGTTTGAATTTTTTAGAAGAGATGATCAGAAGGTTCGAGTGGGTTTTAACAGAAGTGAACAATTCCAGAATAAAATAACGGTCATTGAGTTAACCCTGAAGCATAAGCAGGAAAAAAATGATTGATAATCAAAAAATAAAGTAAAGAGTAAACGGCAAATACTGAATATAGAGAGCCTGTGAAAGAACCATTTATCTCTAAAAAAAAATATCATTCTTTAATCAGTCATTCTTTAATCAGTCATTCTTTAATCAGTATTACTCTTGCCGGAGCTCCGTCCGCGTCTATAAGAAGGGGCAAACCAAGGAATGTATATTCCCCTCCATGACCACCTGCAAGGTTGAGCCCTACAAAGAGGGTCATGTTATTGAGAAGAAGCTCATTAACCTCTTTGTTCTTCAGGCTTGCTTACTCTCAGGTAATCAAACCCCAGGGTTTTAACTCCGGCTTCGACAAGGTATTCAGCTGCATCCATTTTCAGGTGCACGTAGTTCTCAAGGAATTTCACATATCCAAGGGTAGAATTTCTTGTCTTAAGAAGTACTATGTCCCCAGGGTCAATTTGAAACCCTTCAAGGTCCTGCCTGTGGATCTTTTCTTCCACATGGACAAGATCAATGACCCTGCATTTTCCATAAAAGCTATCAAGAGGCAGAGACGCAGTCACTTCTCTTCCTTCCCTAAGATAGAGCCTTGAGTCAACATGTGTACCTGTATGACTCCCTAGAGTTAGGATGGACTCGTTTACCTTATTCATTGGTACGGATGTATACCTCTTGATTAGAGATGGATTTTAAAATATTAAAATCCCTCTCAGGAAGAAATAAATCGTATGCGATCTGTCTCGATACTCGTATACAGATTCCTGTTTCACAGGTTCTGCATAATATGACTTACAACCATATTTTACAGGTTCTGCATAATATATTTCGCAACCGCATGTCCGACTTCTGCCGTGCTTGCTTTGCCACCCAGGTCAGGAGTAATTATCTTTTTCTGAAGGACATCGGCTATCGCATCATCAATTATCCGGGCTTCGGGTTTGCCCATCCAATCAAGCAGCATTTTCACGCAGATGATTGCAGCAAGAGGATTTGAAATTCCTTTTCCTGCAATATCAGGTGCACTCCCATGTACAGGTTCAAAGAAGGCATATTTTTCCCCTATATTGGCGCTCGGGACAAGCCCAAGGCTTCCTACAAGAGCTGCACACATATCGCTCAGAATATCTCCGAAAATATTGGTCGTGACCACAACATCATACTTTTCGGGGTGCATCATAAGGTTGTAAGCCATGGAGTCAACCAGCATGTCATTATACTCAACTCCGCAAGCACCAGCAGTTTGCCTGCAAACATCAAGGAAAAGTTTGTCGGACTTCAGGACATTGGATTTATGGACAATGGTTAATTTGTTGGATCTCTTTTTTGCAAGCTGGCAGGCATATTCTGCAATCCTCTCAGAGCCTTTACGAGTAACTACCCTCTTTGTCCAGGAAATGTCAGTACCTATTTCTTCGATTCCCGAATACAGCCCCTCGGTATTTTCCCTGACAATTATAAAATCAAAATCGTTTCTTCCGGTAACGCCTACTACACCAGGGAGGGGTTTTACAGGCCGAACATTGGCATAGAGGTCCAGCTCCTTTCTGATGGTAAGAAGTATACTTTTATAACCTGGGTCAGGCACGGTGGTAATCGCTCCGAAAAGGACTGCATCGCATTTTTTTATAGTTTCTATGTCTTCTTCCGACATAGCAGTCCCTGTTCTTTCCCACCTTGCATAGCCGAGTTCCAGGGGCACTTTTTCAAGCTCAAACCCAAAAGCATCCAGAACCTCTACAGCTGCGGGAATTACTTCCCTGCCAATCCCGTCACCTTCGATTACTGCAAGTTTCATGGTACTGCATCTATGGCTAGAGGTATATGAATCTGGCGTAACTTTTACATATTTTTAATTATGGTTAGATCCAGAGCATGTGTTCGGCAAGGATTTTTCCGCCAAGCCCTATAAGGATTAGTCCGCCGAGGATTTCAACCTCGTGCTCAAAGAAATGACCTATCCTGTATCCGAGAATTGCCCCGCAAAAAGACATGACAAAAGTTACACAGCCTATGATAATTGCGGGCTCAAGGATAGGTGTCCCCAGAACAGCAAAGCTTATGCCCACCGCAAGGGCGTCTATGCTTGTTGCAACTGCTAAAAGGAAAAGTACGGAGTAGTTAAGAGAGTTTACCTTTCCGTCCGGGTCCCCGTAAAGAGCCTCATAGATCATTTTGCCCCCAATAAAAGTCAGGAGACAAAATGCAATCCAGGGAGCATAGTCCGAAACAAAAACGCTTACTGTACTTCCCCCAATCCAGCCCAGAACAGGCATCAGAGCCTGAAAGCCCCCGAAAAAAACAGCCAGCTTAAGTGCATCGTTGACCCGAAAAGGACGGACTGTGGTGCCACTTGACATGGAAACTGCAAAAGCATCCATTGCAAGCCCGAGCCCTAAAAGGAAATTTGTTAGAAAAGACATCAAAAAGTTACTCCAGCCTCGTTTTATACATGAGTTTTGGATAATAAGTGACCGGCACTTAAAGGTTTTCTTGCTGCATTTACTGGTTCTGCAGTGAACTGTCTTTATTCCTGAATCGGGTTACAAGCATTCTTATCGCTTCGGAAACCTGGTATTCCGATGCTCCCCAGTGAACAACAGCCCCTTCAAAACCGGAGATATTTACAAGCCCCGACTTCTCGGACCTGCAGCAGCGCGTAATAAAAGGTTTTGAAGGCACGACTATTTCGGATTTAAAAGGGCAGATATTTATGAAGGAATACTCAAGTTCAGGAAAACGCATCTCAAAAAGAGTTTTTGAGATTTCACATCCTACAAGCAGGTGCCCGTCTTCGGTAAGAGTATCTGAGTCCAGGCATTTACCTTCAAGCCCCGATGCACTGCATGGAAAAACAGTTCGTTCTCCTTCAAAACGCCTGAGGTCAATTACATTTTCAGTAAACCGGACCTGCAGGTCTCCGAAAATCCCGCTGGCTTCAAGCCTCCTTACGACCTGGGAAAGCCAGGAAGGCTCAGGAGGGGCAACATCAAGAATTTCTATTTCAAGAATGTCGGAGGGGTCAGGCTCATGAACAAATGTAACATGCCTGTCCACACCCGTAAAAATAACAGTGTTCACTTTACCTGTGCAGAGTTTTGCTGCGGTTTCAACCAGGAGAGCACGGTCTTTTATATTTAATTCTCTGCCATATTTGACAACCTCTTCTCCTGAAGAGATCGGCTCGAGGGCTTCAACCTTTCTAAGAAGCCCGTCCCCACTCTTTCTAACACGGCAAACTGCATACTCACTTCCTGTCTCGGGATTTTCTCTTTCTTCGATCAGGTAGTCCGTAAGGAAATAAATAAGCTCCTCAGTGCCTGCAGGAAGTGCTTTTGTTACTCCCACATATTTGTACTCATCTGGAAAAATCATAAATATCGGTTGTTTATGCTGTTAATGGGTTGATAGGATCAATTTATTGATCATGTGGCACAGGTAAAGAGGTATAATAAATGTTATTAACCTGACCTATAATAAATGTTATTAACCTGACCTGTTAAACTGATTCTTCTTTCTGCTGGCCCTGAACTTTCTTTCTATGGGCAACAAGTCCGCCGTCGGTCAAGATCTCAAGAAGGAAATCCGGCAGCTTATTCCCTTTGAAAGTGCCTTTTCCGGGGACTATAACTTCACCTTTAAGAAGGTCAACTTCGATTTCTTCCCCTTCCTCGCATTCAACGTCAGCTTCCATCAGGGGTAGCCCCACGTTAATTGCATTTCTGAAAAAGATCCTTGCAAAAGACTTTGCCACAACACAGGCTATTCCAGCGTGCTTTAAAGCAAGAGGAGCCTGCTCTCTTGAGGATCCACACCCGAAATTGTCCCCTGCGACAATAATATCTCCGGGTTTTGCTTTCTTTGAGAACTCAGGGTCAATACCTTCCATTGCATGAGCCGCAAAAACCTGCATATCCTTTGTCCGCAGGTACTTTCCCGGAATAATTACATCAGTATCTATATCGTTTCCGAATTTCCAGACCCGGCCTTTAATAGGATTTTCCATCACATATCACTGCGAAGTAGTTTTTTTAATAGTATATCTAGGTAGCGGATATTAAAAGAAAAAAAATATTAAAAAGAAGAAAGTAGAGAGTTGAAAGAAGAATAGATGTGCAATAGAGCCTGAACCGCACATCTTGCTACTTTAGCTTTTACTTCTAAACTGAATATACTATCTTCAGACCTTTACTTCTTCTCCTTTTAATACTGCTTCTTCACTTACCCTTACTTCTTTGGTCGTATCTCCATAGCTTACGACATAAGCACCTGCCGGGGCAGTATCGAACTGGGTTTCCCCTGGGATAGGACCTTCGGTTGAATAAGGAACAGTAAACTCATACTTGCCCTCAGAGTCAGAAGTTATAGACTGAGAATACTCAAAGGTTCTTCCCTGACCTGTTAAAATTGTAGTGTTTATGTTAATGGTCTCGTTAGGGGAAGCTGTTCCTGTAATCTTTGCGCCTTTGACATATTCGAAAATCTTGACGTAGCCAGTATCTACTTCGGGAATACTGCTTCCGTAAAGGAGATTATAGACCCGTTTGTAAAAGACTTCTTCCTGGGTCTGATAAGCCCATGTTTCATGGACAAGCCGATATTGTTTCAGACCGTTTCCGTCCAGAATATGCAGCCTCGATAGCATAGAGTTAAAGTAACGTTTGGTAGGAAGATTCACATATCCGTTACTTGTCCAGTGAGGCTGAAAATATCCTTCAGTATCAAGAGTCCAGGCAGATATTGACGGCATAAATCCTATAGCCATCATCTCATCAGAAACAATGTAACGAGCTCCTGCTTTATCCGGGTCAGGGTGAACAGCTTCCAACACTGCAGTTGCTTCTTCTTCGGACGGGGCAGTTAAAAAAGTTGCAGCCCCGGGCATATTTGTTTCGTTGATACTTCCTCTACGGCCGCCTATTCCAGCCTGGAATGGATTTGCATTTGGCATACGGTGGCCAATTGTTTCGATATAATGCCCGTAGTCCCACCATGACATTACCCCGTATGCAGTATCCGGATACTGGAAAAGCTCTCCGTTTTTGGGAGCTTCATAGATGGCATTATAATCCATTCCCGGGTCAGGGGTATAGGATTTAAGCCACAGACAAGCTTCTATCCATGTATTATCGGGATCACTTGAACCAGTTGATTGCGCCAGTGCGGCTCCGTATACCGGATAGATAAGAGCAAATGTGATAGCCAGAATAACAATAATCTGCTCTATTCTGACAAACTTCAAGAAACCCGGCAAATCTGCAAGAGATTTCACATTCGTGTTAAACTTCTCATCGAGCTGGCTCCATTTTACCTTTTCAAGCAGCAATCCTCCTACATAAGCACTGAGAATTGCTACATTTATAGAGTAATAATACGCAAAACGGTTCTGGCCGTAAATTGCAAAGAGCATAAAAATACTCCAGATCAGAACCAGTACTTCTTCAGGTTTCGGTTTTCGGAATATGCTCACGAGAAGAATAACCATTCCAAGTAATGAGGCAAAAAAACCGGAGGCTGTAAAGTTATTAAAGGCTCTTGCTAGAGTGAAAACACCACCATAATAAAACATAGAGCTAACTTCACCGATTGTAGAGGGTCCACCCGTGTGAACTCGAAACACGGCACTTGGAGCGTTTAAGAGAAGTGAATAAATGGAGGGTGAAACAATTTTTGTTGCAAGCAGTCCCAGAACTCCGATTCCGAGTATTGCCAGAGGATAGTAGTACGTTTTCAGGTTTCTCTTTTTAAATTCTCTTTCAATAAAACTCAAAGCTGCAAACCCTGTCATTACTCCAAGAGCAGTTGCAACATGGAACCATGTATAATAGTACATTGAAAAACCCAGATCAGGGTGGACAAACGGGAGTATAAGTATTGCACTTACCAGAAATGTGGTTATACCAGTAAACCCAAGGTAATCACTTGACTCACCACGGAAATTATCAAGGACATACTGGATTATGGCATAAACCAGAGTAACCAGTAAGAAAAGAGAAGCTCCAGGCCATGAAAGCTGATAAGCAGAATACATGACACCGGCAATAACGGAATAAATCAGCGGCTCTTTAATGACAGCTACATTTTTATTAAATACATCTTCAAAACGAAGTTCTTTTTTCTTTGCAGTAATTATTGCCAGCATGAAAAACATCATGAAGAAAGTACTGAACAAAGATTCAGCCACATGATGGTCTGTAAAACCGATCAGTGAACGTTGTAAAAACTGCCCGGGTGCAAAAGCAATTAAAATTGCAGCAAGTATGCCTGTTTTACGGCCTCCGAGATATTTGCCGATGTAATAAACAGGGATAACTGTAAAGGCTCCTAAAACTGCAGGGAAATAAGCTCCTATGGTATTAATCAGGTCCTGACTTGGATTACCCAGTCCCAGAACAAGAGATGTTATGGCCATCATCTGGTCAAAAAGAGGACCAAAATGGATATAGCTTCCATAAGGATAGTTAGTCATAGGGTTGAAAAACATCCTGTTAGGGTAGTTTTCAAGAAGGACATTTAAAGTCCGCATATGGTACCAGGCATCATTGCTCATGAACTTTACAAACCCATTGGATAAAAACACAGAATCATAAGGACGTGTTCTGATCCAGAAGGCCATAAAACCAATTATCGCAACTGCCAGAGTGTAAGGCAAGCTGGATTTTATTTTAGACTTAAACTTTGATACAGGATGATTCTCAGAATTCATAGTAGTTCCCTTTGAGAAGTAAATTTTTGCAATCAAATATATAATTTATGTGAAAATAAAGGAAAACAGATTGTATTAATTCAATCTAGATGTTTATAATTATATCCCAGTTCTGGTCTTATTACATAACTCTTTTTATCCCCACTAAGAGGGCAGCTTTCAGGATAGAAAAGATAGTTTTCAAGAAGAACATTTAAAGTCCGCATATGGTACCAGGGACTGTTGCCCCCAAACCTTACAAACCCACTGGCTAAAAATAAATAATCAAAGAGACGTATTCTAATCCATGTGAATACAAAACCAATTACCGCAACTGCCAGAGTATAACGCATGCTGGATTTTATTTTTGACTTGAACGCTGGTGCAGGATGATCCTGATAAATCATAAAAATCCCTTTCATGAGGTACATTTTACGATAGATAAATAATTCTCCATAAATATATAATTTGTGCGAGATATAAACACAATGAATTTAAATGTAATATGACTCGGATTTACTTTTTACAAAATTTTAATGCTTTCGCGGTAAAACTGGTTCAAATGGCTTCCTGAACTGATTTACCTAAATTGCAGGAACAAAAATAGTCCCTTTATAGTGGATAATAGTGATTATTATTTTTTTCAAACAGCCTTTCTCAAAGACAATAACGCGTTTTGCAAAATATCTGCGGTATGCACAATTACATTTTGAGAAAACCGATACTTTAAAATAATTTTTTTAATAGTATATTAAAGTAGCGGATAGGTAAAAGGCATAAAAGGTAAATCTTTTATAAAAAAGTGACTGGATCCTTCGAAAAATTCCAGAGTAATAGAGTCACAAAAAGGAAAAAGAAAAAGTAAAAACTCAGTATAGATCCAGACTGTATGCTTCAGACTGGCTCAGACCTTTACCTCTTCTCCTTTTAATACTGCTTCTTCACTTACCCTTACTTCTTTGGTCGTATCTCCATAGCTTACGACATAAGCACCTGCCGGGGCAGTATCGAACTGGGTTTCCCCTGGGATAGGACCTTCGGTTGAATAAGGAACAGTAAACTCATACTTGCCCTCAGAGTCAGAAGTTATAGACTGAGAATACTCAAAGGTTCTTCCCTGACCTGTTAAAATTGTAGTGTTTATGTTAATGGTCTCGTTAGGGGAAGCTGTTCCTGTAATCTTTGCGCCTTTGACATATTCGAAAATCTTGACGTAGCCAGTATCTACTTCGGGAATACTGCTTCCGTAAAGGAGATTATAGACCCGTTTGTAAAAGACTTCTTCCTGGGTCTGATAAGCCCATGTTTCATGGACAAGCCGATATTGTTTCAGACCGTTTCCGTCCAGAATATGCAGCCTCGATAGCATAGAGTTAAAGTAACGTTTGGTAGGAAGATTCACATATCCGTTACTTGTCCAGTGAGGCTGAAAATATCCTTCAGTATCAAGAGTCCAGGCAGATATTGACGGCATAAATCCTATAGCCATCATCTCATCAGAAACAATGTAACGAGCTCCTGCTTTATCCGGGTCAGGGTGAACAGCTTCCAACACTGCAGTTGCTTCTTCTTCGGACGGGGCAGTTAAAAAAGTTGCAGCCCCGGGCATATTTGTTTCGTTGATACTTCCTCTACGGCCGCCTATTCCAGCCTGGAATGGATTTGCATTTGGCATACGGTGGCCAATTGTTTCGATATAATGCCCGTAGTCCCACCAAGACATAACCCCGTACGCAGTATCAGGATACCGGAGAGGCTCTCCATTTTTTGGAGCTTCATAAATGGCATTATAATCCATTCCCAGATCAGGAGTATAGAATTTAAGCCATAAACAAGCTTCTATCCATGTATCATCAGGATCACCTCCGGCAATTTTCACATACTGCATTGAAGACCCGTATGCAGGATAGATGAAAGCAACTATGATAACCAGGATAACAGTAATCTGCTCAAGTCTGACAAACTTCAAGAAACCCGGAATATCTGCCGGAGATTTTACAGTGTTTTTAAACTTCTTACCAAGTTCGTTCCATTTTACTTTTTCAAGCATCAAGCCTCCCACATAAGCACTGAGAACTGCTACATTAATGGAATAGTAGTACGCAAAACGGACCTGACCGTAAATTGCAAGAAGCATTAAAATACTCCAAACAAGAACCAGAAGTTCTTCAGGCTTTGGTTTTCTGAACAGTTTTATGAGCAGGATAAACATTCCGAGGAGAGAAGCGAGGAAACCTGAGGCTGTAAAATTCCCAAAGGCTTTTAACAGAGTAAAAACTCCCCCTTCGTAGAATATGGAATAAACTTCTCGTATTGTAGAAGGTCCATCACCCGTGTGAACTTGAAACACAGTCCCTGGAGCGCTTAAAATCAAAGAATAAATGGGCGGAGCTACAATTTTTAAAATTAATAGTCCTATAATGGCAATCCCAAATATTAGTAGAGGATAATAATAAGGCTTGATTTGTTTCCTTTTGAATTCTCTTTCAATATAACTTAAAGTCACAAAAACTGCTATTGCTCCAACAGCCGTGGCAACATGGAACCATGTATAATAATAAATTGAAAAGCCCATCTCAGGATGAATAAAAGGGAGTATGAGTATGAAGCTTACTAAGAATGTGATTATGCCTGTAAACCCTAGATAGTCACTTGACTCACCATGGAAGACATCAATTATATACTGTATTACGGCATAGGCCACAATAACTAATGCAAAAAGAGACGCCCCTGGCCACGAAAGCTGATATGCAGAATACATGACCCCAGCCATAATAGAATATGCCAGAGGCTCTTTGAGAACGCTGAAATTTTTAGTAATTACATGCTTTAACTGCAGCTTTTTTTCCTTTGCAGAAATCAAAGCAAGCATGAAAAACATAATGAAAAAAGTACTGAACAAAGATTCCGCCACATGATGGTCAGTAGAACCAATAACTGAACGATGCAAAAACTGCCCTGGGGCAAAAGCAATTAAAATCGCGGCCAGTATCCCAGTTTTATGACCTCTCAGATATTTACCGATGTAATAAACAGGAATGACGGTAAGAGCTCCAAGTACTGCCGGTAAATAAGCCCCTACCCAATTAACCAGATCCTGGCCTGGATTACCCATTCCCAGAATTAGAGATATTATAGCCATCATCTGGTCAAACAGAGGCCCAAAATGTATGTAGCTTCCATAAGGATAGTTGGTCATCGGGTTGAAATACATCCTGTTGGGATAGTTTTCAAGGAGAACATTTAAGGTCCGCATATGGTACCAGCAGTCATTGCATGCGAACTTTACAAAACCATTGGATAGGAATATTGAATCAGAAGGGCGTGTTCTGATCCAGAAAGATACAAAAGTGATCATTGCAACTGCAAGAGTATATGGCAAACTGGATTTGATATTAGACTTAAACGTTGATACGGGACAGTCCTGAGAACTCATAGCAATCCCCTTCAGGAAATACATGACTTAGCTACAGAAAAGGAAATTTTATAGGTTATGTTAATTCTATTTAACAGTTTATAATAGTATCCCATATCTGGCCAGGATATTCACAATATCTTCAGACAAACAGGATTTTTTCGGGCTTAAACGTTGATGTTGGTATTCCTGAGAACTTATAGTAGCCCTTCTAAGCTCATAATAGCCCATCTAAGAGTACATGACTTTATATGACATAGCTATGAAAAGAAAATTATATGGATTGTATTAATTCTATGTAACGGTTTATAATTGTATCCCACTTCTGGTCAGGAGCTTCGTAGTGCCTTTCACTCCCAAATTGATTCTGAACGGCTTTTCGAATAGACTCAACATCCCCAGGCGGAACAAAAAAAGTCCCTTCATAGTTAGCCATCGATTCTTTCAGGCCGCCTACTTCGGAAACAACAACAGGTTTTCCAAAGGACATGGCGATATGCGCAATCCCGCTCTGGGAAGCCCTTAGATAGGGCAGGACCACAACATCTGCGGCGCTGAAGTACACATTTACTTTGTTGTCGGGGACGTATTCGTCCACAAGAGTGATCCTCTCGGCATGAGGGGAAGCTTCGATCTGGTCAAGCAGTTCTTTGCGGTCCTCCCAGATTTCCCCGACAATAAGCAACCTGCTATTATCGATGATTTCTGAAGGGAGCTGTTCGAAAGCCCTTATCAGATAAGGTATCCCTTTGTATTTTCGGATCAATCCAAAAGAAAGGATAACAAACTCCTCTTTTATCAAGAGGGCTTCTTTTGCCTTTTTACTGTCAAGCACTTCCCCGTACTGGTCATAGAGCCCGTGAGGAATTACATGGATTTTTTCAGGGTCAATAGCATACCTTTCGGCAACAAGTTGTTTATCGGATTCTGAATGGGTAATGTAGGCATCAAGGTTTTTGCGCAGCAATTTTCCTGTCATTTTGGAGTATAAACGTATCGGGAGGATAGATTCTTCAAAAGGGTCCACAACTTCGTGGAACTCTATTATTATTTTTGGTTTATTGAGCATACTTGCAAAGAGTTTGAGCAGGAGATGCATCTGGGCTACCGAAGAGGTCCACCACTGTAAAATTATGACATCCGGGTTTTGTTTTTTAATAAAATGGTATGCATCTGCCCAGGTAATAGGATTGTTATAATCCATGCCGTCAAAAACGGGGATTTTTGATGAGAAACTTAAACTGGATATATTTTTTCCCACATGTGATTTCCCGGGGAACAGGAATGTGGGGAGTAATTGCCTGAAGCATATGATGGATACATCTCTTTTTACGGACATGGCATTTGCCAGACGGATCGTATAATAACTGATGCCGCTTAAAAAACGTTTGGAAGGTCCGACTATGCAAATATCTGATGCGACTGTCATTCAAACTAACTATTGCATTATCTTTATATTAAACTTATGCATAACTTTATGTAAGTTTGGCCCAGCCACTGATGTGGTCAAAAATGTCTCCCTACTACATTATATAGATTGGATATGTGGTAATTCCTGTGCATTATCTATATATTAAACTTATGAATAACTTTATATAAGAGAGGCTCCTACATTGAAAATTGCCCAGATATGTCCCCGCTACTTCCCGGATATTGGGGGAGTGGAAACTCATGTAAAAGAGATTAGCGAAAGACTTGTTCTGGCAGGTCACGAAGTCGAAGTGCTCACGACCGATTCAGGAGAAAAACTGAATAAAAGGGGCATGATAAATGGCGTGAAAGTTACGAGGTTCAGGTCGTTTGCACCTGGAAACGCGTATTATTTTTCTCCTCAGATCTACTTTTATTTAAAAAAGCAAAATTATGATGTAATTCATGCTCACAGTTACCACGCACTTCCGGCATTTTTTGCAGCTATAAGTAAATGTGACGGAAAATTTGTGTTTACACCCCATTATCACCGAAGCGGCCACACAGCTTTCAGGAATTTATTGCACAAGCCTTACAGGTTCTTTGGGAAATTGATTTTTTCACGTGCAGATACTGTGATATGCGTTTCAGAGTTCGAAAAAAGGCTTGTTGAGGCTGATTTCAAAGTTGCAGGAAAAACGGTAAAAATTCCAAACGGAATAAACCTCAAAGAATTTGAACATTTAAACCGCCAGCAAAATACAGATGGAGAGAAAATCCTCCTGTATGTTGGGCGTTTGGAAGAATATAAAGGAGTACAGTATATAGTTCAGAGCCTGCCTGACCTTCAGGAGTTCCGGTTGAGGGTTGTCGGGAAAGGGTCCTATGAAGAAGAACTTCGTAATATGGCAGAAAGGCTTGGAGTAACCGAGAGGATTGAATGGTTAAAGGATCTTTCCAGGAAAGAATTACTTGAATGCTATGAATCTGCTGATGTATTCTTGATGCTTTCCTCCCATGAGGCATACGGGATAACGGTTGCTGAGGCACTGGCTGCAGGAACTCCATGTGTTGTGGCGAAGGGGAGTGCGCTTGAGGAGTTTGTGGATGGAAGGAATTGTTTGGGGATTGAAAGTCCAGTAATATCCAATAAAGTATCTAAAGCTATAAAAATGCTGGAAGGAAATAAGCATAGAATAAGTTTCAGTAAAACTCAAGTTTTAATGGATTGGAACGAAGTTGTGAAAAAAATAGAGAGCGTATTGAATCAATCGAGGTGAATAGACCTAAAAAGGTAAATGTTTTAGCTTCAACCAAAAAATATACTCTAACAATTACTGCTGAAGTGATTAATGTGTATAGATAATAGATTTTAATAACAGAGTTAATATTAAAAGAATTAATTCAACAATTTATGGGCTGAGAATTAGAATGAATATACACTATCTAACAGATATATACTTTGGAGAAAAAAACGCAGGAACAACTCACACATTGGAAATTTATAATAACTTATCGAAAAAACATGAAGTCCATTTGATCTGCCAAAAACCACAGCCCGAAATAAATCTTAAAAATAAATGTTACATTCCACTTTTTGGTACCAAGCGAATAAAACGTACTATCCTATTGAATTCTTTATTTTGGATAATATATCCCCTATATCTATTAACCAAAAAAAAACCAGACCTATTTTATCAGCGATTTGATGGAACATTATTCCTGTCCCCTTCACTGATATTCTCCAAGTTATTTAATATCCCTCTGGTTATGGAAGTAAATGGAGACATGCTTGATGAGATATCAATGAGAAGTGAGCCACAGGTTTACATAAAGATCATAAAGCTGTGCGAAAAGAGTTATTATTCAAACGCTAGCAGGATAATTGCAGTCACTGAAGGAATAAAACAAGAAATAATCAGAAAATACTGCATTCCCGAAGAAAAAATAGAGGTAATAGGAAACGGAGTAAATACGGAAATATTCAGACCATTGAATAAAAACTCAAACTTGAAAAAGAAATATGGGCTTGATGAAAAAAGTGTTGTTGCTTTTGTTGGCATCCTAGTAGAATGGCAAGGACTCAAGTATCTAGTAGAAGCCGCACCTGCAGTTTTGAAAGAAAAACCAGAAACAATATTTTTAATAATCGGTGACGGCCCTTTAAAAAACGATCTGATTCACAAAGTTAAAGATTTAAAGATAGATGAAAAATTCATATTCACAGGTTTCGTATCCCATGATGAAGTGCCCCTATACATAAATGCAAGTGATGTGTGTGTAGTACCTAAGATACCCCTAAAGTCCGGCTACTCACCTTTAAAATTATATGAATATATGGCATGCGAAAAAGCTGTGATAGCAAGCGATGTAGGGGGATTTGAAATATTGAAACAAAAAAAAGCAGGAATTTTGGTTGAACCGCAAAATATTCAGAAATTATCAGAGGCTATTTTGAAAATACTAAAGGATGAAACTTTAAAAAACGAGATGGGAAAACGTGGACTTAAAGAAGTGCTAATGCACTATAGTTGGGAGAGTGTGGCTCAGAAAACGGAAGAACTATTTATAGAGGTGTTACAGAAAAAAACACATCGTTCATAAAAACTTGAGGACAAAATGAAAATAGTATCAATCGTCGGAGCTCGCCCCCAATTCATCAAGTGTGCACCTCTATCTCGACTTATAAGAAAAGAACATGAAGAGATTCTCGTGCATACAGGTCAGCATTATGACATAGGAATATCAGATGTTTTCTTTGACGAACTGGATATCCCTAAACCGGACTACATCTCGGCGTAGGGTCTGACAGTCATGGAGCTCAAACTGGAAAAATGTTGATTGAAATTGAAAAAATTCTCCTCAGAGAAAAGCCCGACCTTGTCCTTGTGTACGGAGACACAAACTCTACTCTTGCAACTTCTAAACTGCACATCAAAGTTGCGCATGTAGAAGCTGGCCTTCGCTCTTTTGACCGAACCATGCCAGAAGAAATTAATAGAGTACTTACAGACCATGTATCTGACCTGCTTTTTTGCCCGCAGAAATGGCGGTCTTAAACCTAAAAAAATAGGGAGTCACAACCGGAATATACAATATTGGAGATGTGATGCTTGATTCCTTGAAATATAACATAAAGATTGCAGAACAAAAAGCTGCAATTCTGGAAGAGCTGAATCTAAACTCAAAAGAATATATTGTTGCAACTGTTCATCGGGCTTCGAACACTGACAGCTTTGGAAATCTTTCCTCTATAGTAAACGCTTTTTGTGATGCAGACATTCTCATTGTGTTCCCGATGCACCCGAGAACCGAGAAATTTCTGAAACAATATGGGCTATGGGACAAATTGCGTGAGAAAGTAAAAGTCATTCCTCCCCTTGGATACCTGGTTAAAGCTAATGGCTCATGCAAAGAAGACCCTCACAGACTCAGATGGCGTGCAGAAAGAAGCATACATGCTTGGGATACTCTGCATAACTATGAGGGAAAATACTGAATGGGTTGAAACTGTAGAGGATGGAGGAAATGTGCTTGTTGGAGCGAATTATGAGAAGATTGTGAACGCAATTTTAAATTTTTAAGGAATTAAGGCAAAGGGAAAAGTATTTGGAAATGGAAATGCAAGTCAAGAGATCTGCTATGTTTTAAAAAAATATGTTATGGACTGAACTATCAAAAAAGGATTACGGTATTTTTTGCTTCCCAGTGTTGCAAAAATCGCTGAAAAAATTGAATTTATGTATACTCTTCCAGATTTGTTATTTGGAATTGCATAGGATATAATGCTTCAATTTTGGAACAAAAAGTTCCAAATTCCAAAGCTGGGTGAGTATAAGTAAATAACAATACTGCAAAGTCAAAGTCAAATCCATTTGTTATTCTCCAACTATCTGGAACTTTTGACCACAGTTCAAGGTATTTACTTACTTGGTTTTCGGTGAATCTCGATGAATATTAGAAAAACATATGAAAATCTGTTGGAAAAAGGCTTCTTCCATATTTTTTCAGCCAATGTGATTAATAAGTTCATTTTATTTGGTATATCATTTATTCTAGTACGTACGCTCAGCAAGGATGATTATGGGAACTGGGCCTATGCAATGAACAATATCAGTTTTTTTCTTTTATTTAGCGGTTTAGGTGTAAATAATGGGGTACTCTATTATGGGGCCTTAACTGAAGATAAAAACAAAAGGCAATCATTCTTCAAATTTGCTCTTAATTTTGGGATTATTTTTAACTTAATAGTAGCAATAATTCTTCTAATTAGCACATATGTACTTGATAATCCCTTGGAAGGTAGTCGTGTTATATTAAGATACCTATTTTTACTTCCGTTGTATTATATTGTAATAGAAATATTTTAGGGATATCTGAGAGCTGATTTAAAAAATAGAGAATTTTCATTATTAACGACTGTTAACTCTATATTTTTGTTTATCTTCATATTGCTTGGAGCTCTATTCTATAGTTTAAAAGGCATTGTTTTGGCTCATTATTTAGCATATTCACTATCAATTTTTGTTGCCATATTAATCTGTAAAAAAGACTGGAATCATTTTGAAAACAGATACATATTACCTAGAAATTTTAAGTGGGAATTCATAAAGTACTCATCTATCTGCAGTTTAACAAACGCTGTTTCTTCTGTGTTATATTTATTGGATATTTTTCTAATTGGACTTATGATAAAAGATGCAAGTATATTGGCCTCTTACAAAACCGCAACCATTATTCCGTTTGCTTTGAATTTCATTCCTTTATCTATTATGACTTTTATAGGCCCTTATTTCACAAAAATGTCTAAAAGTTATGATCACGTTAAGCAATACTACATAACGCTTAAAAAATACGTGCTTATTTTGAATATCTGCATATCCACTGGACTGTATATATTCGCTCCAGAGATTATCCAAATTTGCTTTGGGAAAGAGTATCTTGATAGTGTAATAGTATTTAGAATCTTAGTCATGGGGTACTTTATAGCAGGGACATTTAGAATTCCGAATGGTAATTTACTTGCAAGTCTCGGAAAGGTAAAAATAAACCTTATTGTTGCTATCATAAGCAGTACCTTTAATATCATTTTCGATATAGTGTTTATTGCCAAATATGGTTCAATAGGTGCTGCCATTGTTACAGTATCAATATTCATTATATCGTCCCTTATTACAGAAATATATTTAGTGAAAATACTGAACATAAAAATTAAAGATTATCTAAAATCAGGAGTTAATTTATGAAAGTTGATCCTTCGCTACATTTTATTGGCACAAAGATAACTTCTCCATTAGAAGGGACTGTACTCAAGAGTGATCACTAATAATGCAATGGTTTTCTTAATAAATCCCTTTTAAAACCTTAGTTCCACATTTTTAAGCGCATAAATATCGTCTGATGCCGACTCATGCGCTTAAACTCAATCACATCAGATGCAAGGAAGAATCTCTAAATAGCAATCATCTCACCTCACATATTTACGTAAAAGCATATATGTACCTAAAAAAGCGGAAGTTAGGTTAAAAGGCGGGAATTTATTGGTTGTTGTGGTCTTTTGTAAAGTATAGGTTTGCGATCTGTAGCTACTTCCTAAAAGAAAAAGATAAACTTATGATCAGATACTAGTGTTCCACCAATTTAAATTTTGTGCATTTCATATACTTTAAATGATATATCACTTTTCATGGTGCTAATCAAACTTAAAGATGATGAGGAGCAATACCTCCAAGACTTTGTAAAAAAGGGACAGAAAAATGCGCGAAAACTGACAAGAGCACGAATTCTGTTACTTGCAAACAAGAATAAAAAGAATGTAGAAATCGCTGAAATACTGAATGTTGGCAGGAATACTGTTGGGAGAACCAAGAAGAGATATTTGGAGGAAGGTCTTCAAAGCGCTATCGAGGATAAACCAAGAACTAGTCAACCCATAAAATATACAGAGAAACACATTGCAGAAATCATAGCTCAAGCATGTACTACACCTCCTGCTGGAAGAAAAAAGTGGACACTTGTACTGCTTACTGAAGAATTGAAGAAAAAAGAAGGGTTTGAAACGATAAACAAAGAGAGCATAAGGCTTATTCTAAAAAAAGCAAAACTAAACCTTGGTTAAGGCGGATGTGGTGCATTCAAACTATTGATTCTGAATATCGAGAAAGAATGTATGACGTTCTCAGACTTTATGAAGAAGAATATGATCCTGAAAAACCTCTCATATGTCTTGACGAAAAACCAAAGCAACTTCTTGGAGATAAGAGGAAGTCCATTCCGATGAAACCTGGAAGTCCAGAAAAATATGACTACGAATATGTTAGGAATGGAACCGCAAACGTATTTATGGCAGTAGAATTTAAAGCAGGAAAAAGGATGACTCTGATCACCAATAGAAGAACTAAGATAGACTTTGCGCATTTTGTTAAGACACTTGTAGAAAGGTATTCGGAAGCAAAAACTATCCGTGTGGTCATGGACAATCTCAACACTCACAAAGAAAAATCGCTTGAAGAAGCTTTCGGAAAAGAAGAAGCAGAAAAGATTTTAAAAAATGTAGAGTTCCATTATACTCCCAAACATGCGAGTTGGTTGAATGCAGCAGAAATAGAGATCAATGTCATGGATATAGAATGTATTGGTAGACGGATTGGTGACATAGAGACTCTGGTTCATGAAGTAGGTGCGTGGACTAAAAGAAGGAACGAACATGAAAGTAAGATCAACTGGAAATTTACGCGAAAAATTGCTGACGAGAAAATGTCCAAATGTTATGCACCATAATTAAACTGCCATGACACTAGTGTTGCGCCAGCAGTAAAATGTCGCATATAGTCGATTACAACTATTCAGAATCCTTTAATCCTTGAGGATTGACGCGACACTAGTGAAGCAATTCCAAATTATGGACAATGAGTTTTCCATAAAAGAACCACATAGGACGGATAAACATGGAATGAAGCTATCTGTGTTCATATATATTTATCCGTGGTTTATTCATAAAAAATGGAATCGCTTCACTAGTTCTGCATAAACAGAAGGTGATTTTATTCCTGGGATATGGAGTGTAATCTCAGAACAAGAAATTGGAATGATCGATTTAACAGATTCATTTCATATGGAAGAAGGAGTGTCATATCTTGTTAATGTATTTAGCTTTCAAAAAGCTTCCTTTGGCCGACATTCCATACCTAAATTCTCCAATGATAAAATTTTTAAAACTTATGGTACTAAGTTAATTGCCACTGAGGGGATTATTTTAAATTCGAAGAGGCTTTTGGATCAATATGGATCCGAAGACCTAGGTAAGCTTTTTCTGGATTTATACAGTCGAAGCAATACTGAATTTATGAAAGACTTAAGAGGCAATTTCTCAGGATTCGTATACGATTCCGAAAATAACAAATTAACCGTTTTTACGGATCATCTTGCTTCCAAACCGATCTATTATTTCTATGACGAAAATTCAAATACATTGGTATTCTCATCGGAATTAAAGGTCGTATCCCAGGGTATGAAAGAACTTGGATTTGAACCATGTTTGGAGGTCTCTGCTTCTTACTACCTTTTAACATTCGGATACATGATTGGAGATCTTACACTAATTAATGAAGTAAAAAAACTTCCTCCTGGTAATGTGTTGATATATGAAAACGGAAAAATAGAGTTAAAACAGTATTATACACTTTCCAGTACCCCATACATAGAAGATTCTGAAGAAGAGATCATAAAAGAGCTGGATCGCCGGTTTAAAGAAGCTGTTCAATTGGAATACGGAAAGGATCTAGAATACGGGTATTCCCATATTGCAACCATGAGTGGAGGTTTGGATTGCCGGACGAATATTGCTTATGCAAATAAATTGAATTTTAAGGACGTTACGTGTTTTACTTTTTCACAGAACAATTATCTTGATGAAAAAATAGCAAAGAAAATATGTTCCGATAATCACATGGAGTTTATTTTTTATTCCCTTGATAACGGGACATATCTTATGAGAAACGTTGATAATATTATAAACTCGAATGACGGTTTGATATTTTATCTGGGAGCTGCTCATATCTACAATTGCTTAAAAAAATTATCATTGCATGATTATGGCTTGGTGCATACGGGACAATTGGGTGATGCCATATTAGGTACCTATCTAGACAAATCATCCCATCAAACATCTTCTCGAAAATTGGGGGCATATTCTAGCAAATTAATTGACAAAATAAGGTCGCACGTTGAAGAAGAGCACAAAAAATATCCAAACACCGAACTATTTAAATTTTATAACCGGGGGGTTAACGGCATTTTCAATGGTTATAGAATGATTGAACAGTTTACAGAATTTTCATCTCCGTTCTTGTATCTTGAATTCCTTGAATATGCAATGAGAATTCATCCCAAGTATAGATACCAAGAAGCCATATATCTCAAATGGATCTCTAGGTGCACACCCCAATTTGCAAAATATAAATGGGAAAAATACGGAATGCCACCTATCTATCCATTGGTGTTACTGATTCTATTGAACAAATTCAAGCAACTGCTACGTTTGATAAATAAAAGGAATGAAAAACAGACCAGTATGAATCCCACAGAATATTGGTGGAAAACAAATTCAAATTTAAAAAATAAAATATATATTATGTTTGACGAGAATATAGATGCATTAGAGCAATATCCAGAATTGATTAATGATTCAAAAAATTTGTTTGAGAAAGGAACTCTTATAGAAAAATCACAAGTGCTAACCCTTTTAATAGCTATAAAATCTTTAAACATAAGGGACAGTTCCAAAATTGTCGACGGCGATGAATAACCCCATTTTTTGGTCGTGGGTCTGAATCATTGAAAATCGAAAGCTTAAGAATCTCTTAATATATTCATCGAATATATGGGATGTACTCGCTTTTCCAGAATTGATCTATAATTCAGGGACACGACCCATTTTTTTTCAATTTCGCAAAGTTGCAATCTCTTGAGCAAAAGAATTGTAATTAACCTTAGCATTGTAATATAATCTCCAATTTTCTTTGCACTTTGCCTTTTTTTCATTAATTAGATTCGGATTATCAATAAATTTTAGTATTGCGTTTGCGATGTCTGTTGGAGTGGGATCACTATTCAATAATAATCCAACTTCATCCGTCACTATTTCATGCGTCCCCCCAACATCGGTAGCAATTACTGGAATACCACAACTCTGTGCCTCCATAATTGATACGGGGATACCTTCTGATTCACTGACATTAATAAAAATATCTACATTGTGCTGCTGATAATATTCAATTACAGCTTTATTTGTCAGATATCCTGTAAAATTAAACTTTATATGTATAGGCAAAACTTCTAATGCTAGTTTTTTAATGCTTGATTCAAGTGGCCCATAGCCGATATGTGTCCATTCGACCATCTTATTCGGTCGAAGAACACCTAACTCTTTCAATCCATTTATTAGCAGGTGCAATCTTTTCACTGGAACAATATAGGAACATGATACTATTCTGAAAATTCCATCTCCAGATATAGGAGTAATAAAATGAGAATCCTCTACTCCCAATCTTGAAGTTTGATATTTTTCTAAATAAAGGGGGTACTTTTTTGTGAGATATTCCTTTCCATTTTTTGATATAAAGAATATTTTTGATATAGAAGATAGTGTTTCATTCCTTAAAGGAATATATGCTGGGATATGGCGTTCTTCATACAAGTCGACCCCGTGTGCTCTTGAAATGACAATCATATCAGGATACTCGTTTCTTAGTAAACCAAGACCTAAAGTAGAGGCATCAAGCCAGTACGTATAAAATACAGTGCTTTGTGGAATAAAGTTATTCTTTACCATATAGCTTGAAGCCCATTTTTGTAGGATTAAAGCTTCAGATAGAAAGCCTACCAATTTTTTTAAGGATTTAACGTTTGTGGTAATCGCTGGTTTTTTAATAATTTCAATATAAAAAAACTTTGATCTCAAACACAATAATCCCCTCATTAATATATTCTTAATCACCCCAATTTTATTTGTGGCATCCCAAATCAAAGAGTTATCTATCTTTACAACTTCAGGGAAATTTCGGGTAATTCTTTCAGTAACGTCTGGGAGAGATCGAGGTAAAATTATGACTTTATCGAAATATAAACATAAATGTGGAATTTCCGTGTCTAAAAACGATTCTCTAATTGCCCCATAAGGATATGAAAACGTAATTAAAACAAGAATTTTCTTTTTTTTTGATGTATCTTTGCTCATACTACCACAACCATTAACAGCGTCTCCCTAGTTGACGGATAATGTTTGGAAATAAAATCAAAAAGTATACTTTTTGGATTAATGTAATAAAAAAAACCATAACTTCGTGGAAAGGGCACGCAAAAAAAGAATTTTTCGACTTTCATACCTGCTAATGTAACGATTTTTCCTAAAGTATATGGAGTGAACCAATATCTATGATCGGTATTGATATATTCTTTATTTGAAAATGTATGTTTCATATTCTGATACGAAAGAGCATTGGGAACTGTAATGATTAATTTATCCACAACCCCACGGTATTTTTTCTGAATACCACTTAAAAAAAGGCATGGATTGTCAACATGCTCTAATATTTCTCCTATTATCATGTAATCCCAATGCTCTTTTTTTATAATATTAAACTCCTCTTCAATAATATTTCCACACAAAACATCTTCATAGCCTAAATTATTTTTAAGATAATTAATACCATACTCATTGATATCAATTCCAACACATCGTTTTGAACTATTACACAGTCTGCTGTGAAGCCAAATATTATTTTCAATCTTTTTTTGAATCAAAGGGATATGATCACAGCATCCAAGATGGATAATTTTTTTGTCTTTTGACAATTTTTCTAATATACAAATCCGATCTAAAATATGATTCTCTTTTTTAGCAATGTCAAGAGATAAACCACTTGAAAAATCAAGTCCAGCGAGATAATTTTGTACAGATTGATCGAATTCCATTCATTCCACTCCTTTGGTTTTGAAAAACAACGACTAAATTAAAATATCAATATTCCACTGCTCATAAGCATATCCAATTTACCAATAAATCATCATTTCTATAAACATCTAGCATTTTCTGAGAGATCATGCACTTTCTTATCTCTTCTACCAATTCCTTTATGCACAAAAACTTTCTCAATAAACTCATCCGGCTCAACAAGACTCCGGGATAATTCACAAATAAGGGTCATGCACCATAACTTCATCTCCTGCTTTCAAGCAGAGGTCCCTGTAAAGTTATGAAGGAGTGTTCCTAGCATCATCCGAATCCCTGATAAAAGCCCAGCCGAGAATCGCAATCTTTGACTCTTCCATCTTCTTCCCGACTCTCTCAAGGACAGCAACAGCCAGGTTTGTATGTGTACACAGGCATAAAGTCGTTGCTTTTCCTTGCAAGCACGTAGATTGATTCCGTGCCTTCGGAATATCAATCTGCCCATTGCCTATTTTACCCCTTCCTCCCAGATGACAGGTATCTTTCAGGCAGTGCCCCCTAACCCTGCCTCGGACCAGAGGATGGCTCTTGTGATGCCTTCACCTTTTAACCCGTCCATATCTCTCCTGAAATTTACACGATTATGTCCCAATGATCCATTTAATGTCTCCCATATACATTATCAAACCTGATAATGTCCCCTTCATCCACAAGCTCTCCTAACTGCACCTCGATAATCTCCAGCAGAACCTTTCCAGGATTCGACAGCCTGTGCCTTTGCCCGGCTCTGATAAATGTGCTTTCCCCGGGCCTCAGGAAAAACTGCTCTCCGTCCACTTCCACGCAGGCCATGCCTTTTAAAACCACCCAGTGTTCACTCCTGTGGTAGTGCAACTGCAGACTTAACTTATGGTCAGAAAGCACGGTAATATTCTTGATCTTATGACCGGGAGAGGAATCAAGGAGTTTATATGAACCCCAGGGCCGGTAGACTGTTTGCCCGACAAATGCTCTTTCGTCATTCCTGACCTTGAGGTCGGAGACTATTTCCTTTACTTTCTGACTGCTGGATTTAGGACATATTGATTTAGGACATATTAACAGTACATCGCTCGTGTCAACAATAACCATGTCCTTAATATCAAGAAGGGAAACGATCTTACCGCATTTCGAATACACCAGATTCCCATCGGAGTTAAGAAGCATGGGATCGCATTCATGGATCACGTTTCCTACTGAATCCTTTTAGTTCATCATAAATTGCCTCAAAGTTTTCAAGGTCACTCCATTTCTGGCCCAGCTTTACAACAGCGACTCTATCTGACTTTTCCATTATGCCATAATCAATGGAAACCTTATCCATGCCCGCGTAAATATCATTAATATTGCCCCCTTTCTCAAAGCAGGCAAAAACCGAAGGCGAGTGTTTTTTTACTTCTTCAAAGAAGAGCCGCGTCTCAAAGAGAAAAATCCCGCTATTCCAGAGGCAGCCTTCTTCAATGTATTTTTGTGCAGTTTCAAGATCAGGCTTTTCTCTGAATTCCGAAACTCTGTAACCAGGCTCACAGGACTCTGAGGCTTTAATATAGCCATATTCGGTATGAGGGAGTGTAGGAATAACCCCGAAAGTGACCAGATAATCAGAAGCCATCTTTTCAGCTGAAGAAATTGTTTCCATTGCAGCTACATCAAGCACATGGTCTGAGGAAAATATCCCTACGATTGAATTCCCAAATTTTGTTTCAATTTCTTTCATTCCAAAGAAAATTGCAGGAAGTGTGTTTTTGCCTTCGGGCTCGATCAGGACATTCTCAGGAGGACATGAGTATCCGATTTCTTTCATCTGTCCAATCACGAAAAATTTCTGGACTTCGTTCGTTACAACAAAAATCTCAGAAATATCTGAAACTTCAAGACATCGAAGAATAGTCTCCTGAAAAAGTGAGGTGTCACCAAATTTTAAAAATTGTTTGGGATACATTTCCCGGCTGAGAGGCCAGAGCCTTACTCCTGAACCACCTGCAAGAATTATTGACTTGATGCCTGTCATCTCCTGTGTAGATTGATTAAAAACGCATTCAAAAGAAGTGTATAAAGACCTGTAGAATATAGGGATTATATATCTGGAAATATTTTTGTAGCCAGTCAACATATGTAGGAAGTTCTTAAATAAGTTTTGCCTGAACACCCAAATGAGTGTTAACTGAGTTGTTATACCGGAGTTATTAAAATCTTGAAAATAAGGGTTCTTGACTACGAGAATTCAAATCATGCCAAAAAATTAATTCAGTTGAGGCCTTTTACCTTGAATATACTTATCAAGTTGAAGAGTCATAAAATCAATGTTTTTAAATAGAAATCAAAGAGTTATGCTTATTTTGACCATTTCATTCGTTGAGGCGGTTCCGGTTATTTTGCACCCTTTACTTATTTGAAAATCCTGACATAACCCGTATCTGTCTGGGAACAATATCTCCGAAAAGCACATTATTTATTTATTTATTTATTTATTTATTTATATACGGCTTCATGTGTGGGGCGGCTCTTTGTGTGAGGGATGCCCAGACTGTATGGGCCAGATTGTCGTCGCATACAAATTGCCTGTGGCTATATCTACGGCAAGGAAATGACATAGGGCGGGCAGCACATCTTCCCGGGGTGGATTGCTTCAAAGAAGTAAGTAGCTTCTTCTTCGGACTGGACTGTGATGAATGTTCATCTAAAGCCCAAAAACTTTGGAATTGCGATAAATGGCATGTCACCCCATAACATTTCAAGATTATTTAGTATTATTTAATATATTTATATAATATTTAATCGATTACATTTCATTTCTTTATGCGGCACCCAGCCAGTAAGGGACCATTAATGTACCAGAGATATGCGAGGTTAAACCGAAATGGTAAAAAGGAATCAGGGGAATGAAGCTGGAAGATTTAATGCTTTAGCTTTAGGTAGTTCACTACAATAGGAGATCTCTGTGAAAATATTTAAAAGCGAATAATATAAATTGGAAAGAATAATATATATGATATTCCAAAACTAATTCTTATATTGAAAAATGTAGAAAATTGAAAGGAAATCCCATGAAAATTCTTGTGATACCAACCACTGATTGGATCAGACATCCTGTGCCCAACAGGCTTAATTTCATATTTGATATCCTTGCAGAAAAACATGAAGTGTATGTTCTGCATTTCAACCTCAAAAAGTTCAAAAATAATAAGCCGAGAGAAACAGCTTGCAAACTTGTAGATACAGAATTTATAGATGTGGGAGATCCGTCACTATATTACATATTAAACTGGCCAGAGCATATTTTGAAAATGAGAGAAATAATAAAAAGAGAAGGCATAGATGTTGTTCTCTCTACAAACATTCTTCCCTCATTTATAATTAATTTTTTAAATGTACCTGTTGTTTTTGACTACCTGGACCATTTAGAGGAATCTGCCTCGATATATTACCCAGAGTCTTTTTTTGGGAAAATCGTCAAGACCGGGGTAAGGCAAATTACAAGGTACAATCTGAAACATGCAACTTCTGTAATAACTGTCACCCAGGAACTCAAAGATTTTCTTGAAGAAATAGGAGTCAAAGGCGCAGAAGTGATCCCCAATGGAGTTAATTGCAATCTTTTGAAACCTATCCCGAAAGAAGAAGCAAAAAAAGGACTTGGCCTTAAAGGAAATGTTATTGGATTTGTAGGTTCACTTGAGCACTGGGTAGATCTTGAAATGGTTGTAGAATCACTCCCAGAACTGGAAATAAGCCTTCTGGTTGTGGGTCCGGGTCTGTTTACAGATTACGGTGATAAGATCAAAGAGATGGCAAACAAGCTGGGAGTTTCAGAAAAAATTATATTTACCGGAGCAGTGCCTTACGAGGAGTTAGGGACTTATATCTCAGCTATGGATATAGGGCTCAATACATTGAAAAAAATGGATAAAAATGAATACGCAGCTGGAGGGAAGGTGTTTAATTACCTGGCTTGCGGAAGACCCGTGTTATCCAGCCGGACAATTTCCCTTGTAAGAATGCTCGGAGATAATTTATATTACTACGATGATAAAGATGGATTCATCCGTGAGGTAAAAAGGATTCTGAATACTCCGACTAATGAGGAAAAATATAGAGAAATTGCAAAGACTTTTGACTGGGAAGTCCTTGCCAGAAAATACGAAGAAGTTTTAAGGAGAGCCACATGAGAGTTTTATTGCTTGCTAACCAGCCCGAACACACCACTAGACTCAAGATGTTTCAGGGCACTCTCGAGGAACTGGGATATGAAACTCTCGTCCCTAAATTTAACACCAGAAACTGGATACAGATATCAGGCCTTGCCAAACAATTCATAAAAAAAGAAAAACCTGATGTAGTCCATCTCTTCAATGTGCCGGATATAATATATCACGATTTGCCTAAATTAAAAGGAACTTACTACAAAAAGATGATCTATGACTACAGGTCTCCCTGGGGTATTGAACTTGAGATGAGTTTTGGGGCTCCAGGCAGGATGATGGCTGAATATTTTGAACAAAAATTGGTAGCAAGTGCAGACCTTATAACCACTGTAAACGGGCCCCTGGGAGAAAAAGTAAGAGCATATCCAAAAGACCGAAAACAGGAGATCTACGAGGTTCCTAATTACCCTAAAAACAGCTTTTTGGCCGGAGAGGATTTAGTAGAAGTAGAAGATGATGCCATAACTTTTCTGGGCAGGGTCTGTGAACAGGAAGGAATCGGCAACTTTCTGAACCTTGCAAAAAAATATCCCGACGAAAAATTCAGGATTGTAGGAGATGGGCCATTTTCCAGATTATATCTAGCAAAAAAGCTCCCGAATGTGGAGTTTCTGGGCTGGCAGCCTCATGAGAAGGTAGCAGGGCTAGTCAAAAAAGCCAAAATCTGCATGATCCCTCGTAAAGAAAATACTTTGACTCCTTATTCAACGGATAAGAGTATATGGAAACTCAATGAATACCTGAATCTCGGAAAACTGGTAATAGCCTCAGGGATCACAAAAGAAGAAGACCGGAAAAACCTGCTGATTGTAAAGAGTTCTGAACTCGAAAATGCTGTCCTTGAATATCTTGACAAAAAACCAGAGAAATTGAACTCTGGAGATTACCGTTTCTGGGAGTCAAACACCAGGAAAATAAAAGAAGTCTACGAAAAGATCCAGTAAAGATCGGAAACTAAAATAATAAAGAGAGATTTTAAAATAATTATCTCTCTGTTTATCTTTCTGTCCATCTTTCTGTTCATCTCTCTGATTATTAGACTTTGCTGGCGGTGGAAAATTAACATGAAGATTGTATCAGTAGTCGGTGCTCGCCCTCAATTTATTAAATGTGCTCCTGTGTCCCGTACTATCCGAAAGCAACATGAAGAAATACTTGTCCATACAGGTCAGCACTATGACCCTGAAATGTCCGATGTCTTTTTTGAAGAACTCGATATCCCCCGGCCGGACTATAATCTTGGTATTGGATCGGGTACCCAGGGAGAACAAACCGGCAAGATGATTATAGAAATAGAAAAGGTACTTTTGAAAGAGAAACCAGACCTCGTGCTCGTCTACGGAGATACAAATTCTACACTTGCAGGCGCACTTGCTGCTTCCAAGCTGCACATCAAGGTAGCGCATGTGGAAGCTGGACTGAGGTCTTTTGATCGGGCGATGCCTGAAGAAATTAACCGGGTTATGACTGATCACATCTCAAATATACTATTCTGCCCGACTGATACTGCAGTTATGAACCTGAAAAATGAAGGTATTACTGAGGGTATATACAATGTTGGGGATGTGATGGTGGATGCTCTTAAGTATAACCAGAAAATTGCAGAAGAAAAATCAACTATTTTACAGGATCTTAATCTCAATCCAAAAGAGTTCCTTTTAGCAACCGTACACCGCGCCTCCAATACCGACAACAAAGAAAATCTCTCATCAATTGTAGAAGCATTTTCCGATTCAAAAGAGACAATAGTTTTTCCCATTCATCCAAGAACCAGAAAATGCCTGAAAGAATATAATTTGTGGGAAAAAGTCCTTAAAAACACAAAATTAATCCCTCCTGTAGGCTATCTTGACATGTTAAAACTCGAATCAAATGCCAGAAAAATACTCACCGATTCGGGAGGAGTACAGAAAGAAGCCTATATGCTGGGAGTGCCCTGCATAACCTTAAGGGATAATACGGAATGGGTAGAAACCATTGAAGAAGGCTGGAATATACTTACAGGAGCAGATTACGAGAAAATCAAACATGCTATTGAAAATTTTGAGGGTACTGATATAAGAAATAACGTATTTGGAGATGGAAACGCAAGTGACAAAATATCTCAAAAAATGAACTCAGGGGAAACATGAAGATACTGCACATAAGGAATATTGCAAATGTAGCATATAATCTGTCTCTGCAACAAAAAGAAATGGGTCATGAGGTATTTTTATTTGAGATTACTGAAAATTATACCAGCGAAAATACCGATATATCTCTAAATCTACCATTAAACTATTCTAAAAAAGATATTCTCAGCCGTTTCCAAATAATATCGAAAAACCTTGTCGGAATCACATTGAAAGAGAAATTTGATATATTCCATCTTCACGATGCAGGAATATTTCCCCTGGATATCGACATCCCACTTTTTTTTAAGCGTTTTGGCAAAGTTGTTGTCCACTGGCACGGCAGTAAATTAAGAAATAACGGCAGAACTTTTGGAGCAAAATTCGCAGACGCCGAAATAGTTTCAACCCCGGATTTGCTTGAATATTCTCCAGATTCTATATGGATTCCGAACTGTATCCCCTGGCATGGCCTGGAAAAAATCGATAGAAATGACGGCAAAATAATAATAGGGCATGCTCCAACAAACAGATTCTACAAAGGTACAAAATATTTTCTTGAAGCGATGGACCAGCTCAAGAAAAAGTATCCAAACGTAGAATGCCTGTTAATTGAAAACAAACCCCATAAAGAAGCAATGCAATTGCTTCAGACATGTGACATAGTTGTTGATTCAGTTGATGTATTAGGGTGGTACGGTGTTCTAACTAATGAAGTCCAACAGATGGGAATTCCATGCTGTACATGGATTAAGCCTGGACTGGAGCCTTATCTAGAAGAACCCAGTGGAATAGTTAATGTTACAAAAGACAATCTAAAGCAAAGGCTGGAGGAGTTAATACTTGATGAAAATTTAAGGGAGAGATTTGGTAAATGTGGGAAACAATATGTTGAGAAAGTTCATAATAACAAGGTGATATGTGAAAAGATCCTCTCAGTATATGATCGGATTATATGAAGTTTGTCAGGCTTACTGCGGACAAACTGGATGCTTTTTTGGATGAAGTTTATTTATATACGTAAGGAATTTATCCCCAATTATATTAAAATAAAAAGGACCATAAATGATTCACATTTTCATGATTGATAATGGAGAGATCCTGAGAGATCTACAAAATAACATCTCTGCAACTTTAACTCGGGAACATTATTTGTTAACCAATTTAAAGGCATATGATGACGTAGATCTTATTTCAATACCTTACAAACAGCTTCCGAGAACTAATTTTGTATCTGTTATATATAATAATATAATTAAATCGATTGTTGCTCTGAATTCGATGTATATATTATTGAAAAAAAAACCACTTGTATTTTTTACCTATCCGTCCTCATTGACAACAATCCAGAATCAAATACTTTTTCGATTCTGCAAATATTTAAACTTAAATATAGTACTGGATGTCCAGGATACAATTGAACAATCAGAAGCAATCGGAAATAGTAAATCAAAACTAAATAAAAATATAGAAAAATATTGCCTTAAACATGCAAAATTATTATTAATTCTAAACGGAAAAATGTGGCAGTACATTAAAAATCAATATAATCTTCCAGCAAAAAATATTGTAATCAGCCCAAATGGTTTCGAAAAGAATTTTATTGAGGAGTATCCATCCCCTTATAAAAGCATCAACAATCGCTTCAATATTTGCTATCTCGGTGGGATAACGAAAAACAGAGGCATTGACATACTGGTTCAAGCCTGCTTAGAACTTCATGAAAAATATCCTTACATGAAATTAGATCTTATTGGTTTTTATGGGGAGGGAATTTCAAAAGATTTGAAAGAATTAATTGAAACAAATGATTTTATAGTCAGGAAAGAAGTTCCAAGAAAAGAAATCATGAAGATGTTTCAAGATGTTGACACCTTTGTTATGCCTTATAATCCAAATGAAGGATATTTAAACAGAAGTTCACCCACAAAATTATATGAGTATATAGGGTGTGGAATACCCATTATTTGTACAAAATGTGAATCATTAATTGAGATTGGGAAAGATGGTTCTATATTATATGTTGATTATGATGTTGAAGATTTTAAAAGAAAAATAGAATTTTTGATTAATAATCCACAAATCAGAGAGGAAATGTCTAAAAAATTGATTGAGATGAGATCTGAATATTTATGGGATAAAAGATCTTTAGACCTCTATGAGGCAATTAAATCATTAGAATAATAATAATAATAATAATAATAATAATAATAATAGGGATTAATTGAAGAATGGACATTTGAAGAGCCAAAATTATATCATTACACTGTTACTAAATTGCTTTGTTCTTCGTCTTCCGTAGGACCTGTTATATAAGTCCACATAATTTCTTTGCTACCCTCACCGGTCCAAAACTACAAAGAGAGATATTTTCATAAAAACAGGCAAAATCATGATTAATCGTAGTACTCTAGTTTCTCGAATAATGCAGATTGAAACGTTGCGCCGCCATAGCATCGTGACACTTTGCGCAACAATATCGCTCACTGCAATTGGTTTTTTAAGTACGATGTATTTTGCCCATGCTGTAGGGGAATCAGTATTGGGAGCATATTTTCTATTTTTAGCTTATTTTAATACCTTAAACCTATTATTTGACGGTGGTCTTGGAGGAGCAGCAGTTAAAAGGATCAGCGAAGGAAGGGAAAAAAACGAATATTTTACGGCAGTTTTTGTATTGAGGGTCTTTCTTGTAGGTGTTTCCATAATTTTACTTCTTTTTTCCAGGTCTATCCTTGAGAACATTGACAGATCCGGGGCGTATTCATGGCTGTTTATAGCTTTAATTATCGGGATTTTCTGGAATAGTGTGTCAAACGGGAACTATGGCTCAGGAAAAGTCGGATTAAATCAGACCTGTGGGTTCATAAACAGTACCTCGTGCATGGTTTTTCAGGTGATTGCCATATACCTGGGCTTCGGTGTAAATGGCCTTGCCGGAGGTTTTATTTTTGGAATGATAGTAGCTACTGTAATAGGATTCCGTTTTTTGGACCTCAAGCTTAAAAAATTTAATATAGGACATTTGAAAAGCATATTCTCATATTCTTTTTGGGTTTTTTTAGCTTCAAGCGGAAGTCTCGTATTCAGCTACGCTGACACAATAATAATAGGATATTTCCTTAAAACTGCCGATGTAGGGATATATAGAGTAGCATTCCAATTTACGACGGCAGCAACCTTTACAACAACAGCAATGAGAACAGTCCTGTTCCCAAAAGTCAGCAACTGGAACGCAAAAGGAGAACTAAAAATGGCAGAAGATGCCTTTGCAAAAGGCATCACATATTCCTTGCTGCTTGCAGTGCCTGTTTTTGCAGGAGGAATTATACTTGGGGATAAAATGCTCTATTTCTTTTATGGAGAAGGTTTTGCACGGGGCACACAAACATTTTACGTGCTGCTGGCAGTGCAGCTTGTAAATGTATTTATGTTTCTGCAAACCATGTATCTGAATGCCCTGAACCGCCCAAAAGAATCATTTAAAGTAACGGCGGTCGCAGCAACCGTAAATATAGTCCTTGATTTCATGTTGATTCCGGTCCTTGGAATCCTCGGTGCAGCCGTTGCAACTCTTATTGCCATGATCCTGAACTCTTTGCTCGCATACCTGACATTGAAACATACGATCCATGTAAGACTTGAACTCCGGGAAATAAAAAATATCACCATTGCAGCAATAGCAATGGGAGTGGGAGTGGGGTGTTACCGTATTTTAGTACACATATCAAGCATATGGCTCACGCTAATCCCAATAATACTGGGTGCTATTTTGTACGTTCTTCTGCTCTTAATACTTGACACCAATATCCGAAGTGAAATAATAAATATCAGGAAGCAGATGGGATCACGGTAACCCCCGAAAAAATAAAAAATCCATAACTATTCAGGGTATAGTTCGCGGCGCTCTTTTGAACGCTGCAAGAATACCCCCATTACCAGTAACTCATTCTTTCAGTTACTTCCTCCCATACACATCATCAAATCTGACAATGTCCTCTTCATCCACAAGCTCTCCTAACTGTACCTCAATAATCTCAAGAGGGACCTTCCCTGGATTAGACAACCTGTGCTTTTCCCCCGCCCTGATAAAAGTACTTTCTCCAGGCCTCAGGAAAAACTGCTGCCCATTAACTTCTACGTAGGCCATGCCTTTTACGACTACCCAGTGTTCACTCCTGTGATAGTGCAACTGAAGACTTAACTTATGATCAGGGAGTACGTTGATATTTTTTATTTTATGCTCAGGAGAAACTTCAAGTAAGGTATATGAACCCCAGGGCCTGTAAACAGTCTGCCCGATATATGCTCTTTCATCTTTCCTATCTTTAAGCTCGGATACAATGTCCTTTACTTTCTGGCTGCTGGATTTGGGGCAGATTAACAGAGCATCGCTTGTATCGACGATAACCATATCTTTAATATCGATAAGTGAAACAATTTTACCGCATTTTGAATATATGAGGTTTCCACCAGAGTCGAGTAACAGAGGGTCGCATTCGTAGACAGCGTTTCCTCCAGAGTCCTTTTCAAACTCGTCATAAATTGCCGCAAAATTTCCAAGATCGCTCCATTTATGTTCCAGCATCACAACTGCTACTCTATTTGATTTTTCCATTATACCATAATCAATGGAAACCTTCTCCACATTTGCGTAAATCTCATTAATATCCCCTCCGTTCTCAAAAGAGGCGAAAACAGAAGGCGCTTGTTTCTTAACTTCCTCAAAGAAAAGTCCGGTCTCAAAAAGGAACATTCCACTGTTCCAGAGGCAACCTTCTTTAATGTATTTTTCCGCAGTTTCGAAATCCGGCTTTTCTCTAAACCCTGAAACCTTATATCCGATTCCACAGGGTTCTGAAGTTTTGATATAACCATACCCCGTATGAGGAAAAACAGGAACAACCCCGAAGATAACAAGGTACTCCGAAGCAAGGATTTCAGCTGAAGAAATTGTCTGCATTGCAGCCCTGTCAAGAACATGATCCGAAGAAAACACTCCTACTATAGAATTTCCGAATTTTTTTTCAATCTCTCTCATTCCGAAGAAGATAGCAGGAAGTGTATTCTTGCCTTCAGGCTCGATAAGAACGTTTTCAGGAGAAATGGAGTACCCAATCTCTTTGACCTGGCCAATCACAAAAAATTTCTGGGCTTCGTTCGTTACAACAAAAATCTCAGAAATATCCGAAACCTCAAGACATCGGAGCACAGTCTCCTGAAAAAGTGAAGTTTCCCCGAATTTTAAAAATTGTTTGGGATACATTTCCCGGCTAAGAGGCCAGAGTCTCGTCCCTGAGCCACCTGCAAGAATTATCGACTTAATCCTGTCATCTCCTTTAGATGTTGGTAAAATCTATCTAACGTAAATATACCCCACTCTATATAAATAGATAGATTGTTCTAAAGTAACGAAGTTTTTGAGATAATTTTTGAAATAACCAGACCAAATCTGATCATACGTAATTGAAAATGTGATTATTCAAGTAATATATTAAGAAAGCCATTAAATAAGCTTTGCCCACGAAATACAACAGAATAATAAAAAAGACGGATTTACAGATCCAATACCGGTTTTCTCGGCCATAAACAACCCCTTATATATCCCAAAGAATTCAGTGTAACTAAAAAATGAAAAGGTATTAAAGGTTATTTGCATGTATCCAGAAGTGATCTTTTCCTGCCGCCCCTTGCTTCGGTCGGATGAATAGGATCAACTTCTGCAGTCTCTTCCCCTTCCATTTTCTCCAACTTTTCTCCCTTTTCTCCTTCTCTTCGTTCTTCCGGCATATACCCAACTCCTCCTATATAGTAATCTAGAATGTCCCTTTCAGAATCACGTTTCGAAACTTCATACCCATCAGAATGGATTTCCTTTTCTTCAGGATGCAAAATTTGTAGCTTCACCTATCATTTACAGCGCTCTTGTTTTACCCCCTCCTTTATAACAGTCCAGCCCACAGATCATCCGGACCTGAGAATTTACCCTTAAATTTATTATACCTTTTAGATTTATTAAATTTTTGTGAAAAAATAGAATAACTGGAAAAGTGTCACAATAATTCAAAAAAAAGATGTCAAAGAACCAGGCATTTATAAATTAGGTAAAAAGGTAGAGTACAAACCAGGTAAAATAATTAAAATTAGTTGGGAGAATATATATCCCATTAATCAGTATAAGGAGAAAGTCCATGCGGAAAGTCATAGAGACAGGACTCCGCACAAAGGCTGGTTACATTTAAATTTATCCTATCATTTGTTCAGAAGATATGCTTTTACTCAGGAAAATGTGATCTTATGGCATATAAAATACTGGAAAAGGAAGAAATTGCTCCATCAGTGCACAGAATGATAATAGATGCCCCTGATGTAGCAAAGGCTGCAAAAGCCGGACAGTTCATAATCCTCAGGATTGATGAAAGGGGGGAAAGAGTTCCTCTTACAATTGCAGATTTTGAGAGAGAAACAGGCACGGTTGCTATAATATTTCAGGAAATGGGCAAGACCACAAAACAACTTGCAAAGCTCTCTGCAGGCGATTCCCTTGAAGATTTTGTCGGGCCACTTGGAACCCCGGCAGATGTCAGAAAGCTTGGCACCGTAATCCTTGTAGGGGGAGGAGTAGGAGTTGCCCCTATCTACTCTCAGGCAAAGGCTTATAGAAGCGCAGGAAACAAAGTAATTTCCATAATTGGAGCCCGAAACAAGGACCTCCTCCTCCTTGAAGAAGAAATGAGGAAGGCCAGTTCCGAGCTGTATATAGCAACCGATGACGGGTCAAAAGGGCACCACGGGTTTGTGACCGATATCATGAAAAAGATCCTGGACAGCGGCGAAAAGGTTGCAAGGGTTGTAATTGTGGGCCCGCCAATCATGATGAAAGTAGGCACAGGGGTAGCCTCCCCCTATGATGTGGAAATCATTGTCAGCCTGAACTCCATAATGGTGGACGGAACAGGAATGTGCGGAGGCTGCAGGGTTATGGTCGACGGAGAAACGAAGTTTACTTGCGTTGACGGACCTGAATTTGACGCCCGAAAGGTTGATTTCGTCCAGCTTATGAACAGGCTTGCAATGTACCGCGGCGAAGAAGCAAAAGCTGTGGAAAAGTACGAAGAGGAATGCAGGTGCGGACTGCACTGAAAAGGAGGGGATGAAAAAATGCAAGAATTACACGGAGAAAAACAGGGAAAAGCAAAGAAAGAAAGGACCCCAATGCCAGAGCAGCCTGCAGAGGAGCGCAGAAAGAACTTTGGTGAAGTAGCTCTCGGTTACTCAAAAGAAGATGCCCTTGCCGAAGCTTCCAGATGCCTTTCCTGCAAGGACCCAAAGTGCGTTGAAGGTTGCCCTGTGAATGTGGATATACCGGGATTTATTAAACTCATCTGTGAGGAGAATTTTGAAGGGGCAATCGAGAAAATCAAAGCCACAAACGCTCTCCCTGCAATCTGCGGCCGCGTCTGCCCCCAGGAATCCCAGTGCGAAGCCCGCTGCGTACTCGGGAAGAAGGGCCAGCCTGTTGCGATAGGAAGGCTTGAGCGTTTCTGCGCGGACTATGAGCGCGAAAAAGGTGTGAAAGCTCCTGAGGCTATCCCCTCTACTGGCAAGAAGGTTGCAGTTGTGGGTTCCGGACCTGCAGGGCTTACTGCCGCAGCAGACCTTGCAAAACTTGGGCACAAAGTAACAATCTTTGAGTCACTGCACAAAGCAGGAGGAGTCCTGAGTTACGGCATCCCCGAGTTCAGGCTGCCAAAAGAAATCGTGCGGCAGGAAGTTGAGTATATCAAAAAACTCGGTGTTGAGGTCAAGCCCAATTATATCATCGGCAGGATCAAGACCCTGGACGAATTATGCGATGATTTCGATGCCGTATTCCTTGGCACTGGTGCAGGGCTTCCTAATTTCATGGGGATTGAAGGCGAAAACTTAAACGGCGTATATTCCGCAAACGAATTCCTGACCCGCGTGAACCTCATGAAAGCCTATGACCCTGAATATGACACAATGGTCAGGCGCGGGAAACATGTGGTTGTAGTTGGAGGCGGAAATGTAGCAATGGACGCCGCCCGCTCTGCTCTCCGCCTGGGTGCAGAAGAGGTGAGCATAGTTTACCGCCGTGGAGAAGACGAGATGCCAGCTCGCCATGAAGAGATCGAGCACGCCAAAGAAGAAGGCATTACCTTCAGGCTCCTTACAAACCCTGTCCGCATCCTTGGCGATGAGAAGTTCAATGTTACAGGCGTCGAATGCATAAAAATGGAACTTGGCGAGCCAGATAAGTCTGGCAGGAGAAGCCCTGTCCCTGTAGAAGGCTCGGAATTCCTTGTCCCTGCAGACGTTGTGGTTATTGCTATAGGCACATCTCCAAACCCCATAATTTTCAAAGGCTCAGAAGGCCTTGAGCAGAACAAAAGAGGGACTGTCGTTGCCGATGATGAGACCGGAGCAACATCCAAGTGTGGGGTCTTTGCCGGCGGAGACGTTGTTACAGGCGCAGCAACCGTGATAAGTGCGATGGGCGCAGGCAAAAAGGCAGCAAAAGCAATTGATGAGTATTTGAAAGAAAAGTGAAAGAGAATAAGATAAAAAGACACCAAAATCAAAAGTAATTAATGGATAAAGAAAAATAGCTGGAAACTCCAGTTTTCTTTCATCCATATTAATACTTAAAAGTAAACAACAGTTCCGATTTCTGCAGATGCAAGATTGAACTCATTTATTGCCTGGTTAGACCTTCCTTTCTCCGCATAATTGCATCCATTCTCTAAGTGTAAAAGTGGATCTTCCATCTGTATCAGATATCCGTAAATTTCAATTGCCGGAACGGATATTTCCGGGAATTCGGAATCTTTCAGGGTTTCAAAGATTCCAGTAGACACTGAGAATTTCGAAGAAGATTCATTGACCTCAATGGCAGCTGCGCCCCATTGCTTCTCCTCAATAAGTTCAGAGGCATTTATCAGGTGTTCCGACCCATCCACTATTGGATGAAATCCCGAGATCATTTTCTCTAACTCAGTTGCCATCTTTTCACCCTTTTCAAGATCATTTTTAGCCATAAGAATACTGCTTTTATCTTCCACAGGAACCATTTCAGGATCTAGCCCATCTATATTCTTACGAGCAGATTTTAAAGGTACAAAAGAATCATTCAGGCTTTTTTCAGCCATACTTAGCTCTTTCCTTACGGACTCAAAATCATTGGAGTCCATGTATGCTACTGCTTTATCAAAGTGTTCCGCGCCGAGGATGGTATCCTCAAGAAAAGCAACTTTATCAAGACCGCAACTGGAAAGAGATTTATAATAGTCAATTGCCTGCTGTTCTTCTTCATAGTCTGTCGTAGCGTTTTCAAGAATATTCAGGGCTTCTTCATAATCCGTTTTTGAAGCTTCAAGAGATGTTTTTGCAGGAGAATATGAACCTGCCTGAAAAAAATCTCTGACCTCTTCGTACCTGCTTTCTGCATTATTAATAAGTGAAACGGAAGTATTGATTTCTTCTGCAGCAGAAACTTTTGCCGTAAAAATATCGTTCTCCACACACCCGGAAAAAAAAGTTATCAATAAAATCCCAAGAAGAACCAGACATGTTTTACACCTAATAATGTTCTTTCTTATTCCTATATTTCTCAACCCCAAGTAAGTTCAAATGTTCTCATTGGATAATACTTTTTAAAAATAAGATAAAATCGAGGCATAATTAAGATAAACTTTTCTATTAAGTATTGAAGTTATATTTATAAAATAGTCAAACTATATAGAATAAAATAAGAATAGATAAATTGAAAAGAGGTATTAGGATCAAAAACTTTCCAGCACGACTTTTAAAAGTATGATCAAAGCAACTATCAAAAATAAGGTCCATAAAAGCGGCAAAAGCATCCGGAGCAGGAAATATAGTATTATCGCTATCAAAATTAACTGAACTAAAGAAAGTTTCCTTCTTCCTACACGCAGAAAGCGACGATTTAATCCATGAGCCATATTATAAACCTTCAGATTCCTCTTTTGTATATGTTCAGATTCCTCTTTTGTATATGTTTACTTCAGCTCTCTTATTATATTTTTTGCCCGTAGATAAGAATGTTTCCTAAAATCTTAAAGATATTACCCATAAACAGGATAGAAATAATTCAATAGAGAGATGATTAGAAAAATGGAAAATGAAACAAAATTAACCCCAGAACAAATCAATTCAATTCTCGAATTCGCCCAATCATCAGCCGAGCTAATCGCATCCGGTCAAATCGATTTCGACCCCACATCTTTCGCTCGCTCCTACGCAAAAGGCTATGGAACCGCATTCCCCCCTTCAATGCAAAACGCTCTCATGAAGGATCTCACCCTCAATCCCCTAAAATCCACTTCAGAACGAATCGAGCAAGCACTCTCCGATGCAAAAAACAACGAAGACTTCCTAATCTCGACCGGGCAACAATTCTATCTCACCAATCAAATCTACAAACGGGCAGTCGATAATCTCTCAAACCTCAACGCCTATAATCTCCTAATCCGCTGTGTCAACGCAAAATCAAAAGCTGATTACAAATCATCCGCCTTCAAGCGTGACTACAAAGCAGTTAAGGAATTTTTCGCAAAGTTTAACTATCGGGAACAGTTTAACAAAATCACGTTCATGCTGCTCAACAACGAAACGCACTTTGTTTTATTTCGAGACGATATGGATGACGAAAATTACATATTCCAGGATATGCCATACCAATATTGCAAGCTGACTTCCAGATCCACACACGGACTCCAGTACGATCTCGACTTCACCTACTTCATGGGCACGATGGCAAATCTCGATTTCTATCCGAAATCAATTCGAAAATCTTACGCCGATATCATGAAAGGCGGAAAAGCCAATCAGTACGATCCTG
>ENA-UOOK01000226-UOOK01000226.1-fermentation-metagenome-genome-assembly--contig:-NODE-226-length-71235-cov-6.255310_pt1 | contig 71235 bp, 74 predicted proteins | sample MGYA00245777_ERZ724023 | MGnify/ENA primary metagenome ERZ724023 (study PRJEB28704, sample SAMN03018312) | fermentation metagenome | biome: anthropogenic terrestrial biome; feature: soil; material...
CCCCATAACGGACTTTCACCGTCAAGCTGTCGCCCATGCTGGGCGCACATAAAAAAAGGCGCTTTATGCGCCTTTATTTTCCCTCACATCCGTTCGGGATAAGCGGCTGACACCAAATCATAGATTTGGGTCATCTGCTTTATTTCTTTCCTTTCAGCTTTTTAAGCCTGAAAAAGTCTTCTCTTTCCTTTTCTTCAAGTACCTCCGTAATATATTTAACCTGCTCTTTATATCTGGGGATTTGAACATATTTCAACGCATTGGTCCTTTTTTTCGTCTTCTCTATTTCTTTTGCAAGCTTGAAAATAGAATTTTCGACTTCGGTCAATTCATAAATTTTCTCTTTTACAATTTGAAACTTCTGTCTTGCTTCATCAAGTGAAACATTAGAGTTATAAAATCCATAAGCGGGCCTGAAATCATTTCCTGACTTGTATTTAACAGAAGGTATGTCAATTCCCATGACGCTCTTTAATAAAATGTCGTAGGGTTCTTCCTTTGGAATACTGTATATTATATCTTCCACATTTTTTACACCAAGAGTTACATTAGCTTTTTGTAAAAATTCATATGCATCTTTCAGTACATCATAAATTTCATTTTGCATGGATTTTGTCTTATCAACAAACACCATCATTTCCTTGGTAAGGACATTCCTTTTTTTGTCTAAAAGTTCATATCCCTTCGTAGAAAGTTCCAGGGATGATTTTGCTTTAATTAAATTGGATTTGGTAGGTGCAACCAATATTGCCATAGCTATCTCTCCCTGTTTTTATCATAATATTTGTCTATTAGGCTCTTATCAACACGATCAAGCTCTTCAACCGGCAGAATTGATAATATATGCCAACCTAAATCCAATGTTTCGTTGATACTCCTATTTTCATCTTTGCCTTGTGCAATAAACTTATCTTCCAATTCACTGCCGAATTTAAGGTACAATCTGTCTATATTGCTTAAATCATCTTCACCTATAATCTGTGAAAGACTTCGTATGTCCTGCACTTTTGAATAAGATGCATAAATTTGGCTTTGAAGATCCGCATGGTCTTCTCTTGTATATTCTTCACCTATGCCGTCCTTCATCAAACGGGAAAGTGACGGCAAAATATCAATAGGCGGATATACACCTTTTTGGTTCAGATCTCTGCTCAAAACAATCTGCCCTTCGGTAATATAACCTGTCAGGTCAGGAATCGGGTGAGTTATGTCGTCATTTGGCATAGTCAATATTGGAATAAGTGTTATAGAACCTTCACAGCTTTTTAACATACCTGCCCTTTCGTAAATTGTGGAAAGATCCGAGTATAAATATCCCGGGTAGCCTTTACGTGAAGGAACTTCTTCTCTGGCAGAAGAAATTTCACGCAGTGCTTCAGCATAGCTGGTCATATCTGTTAAAACTACAACTACGTGCATATTTTTTTTAAATGCCAGATATTCAGCAGCTGTCAGTGCACACCTGGGTGCGGAAATTCTTTCGATAATGGGGTCGTCAGCCTTATTAATATACATTACAACGTGGTCAAGAACACCTGCAGATTCAAAACTTTTTCTGAAGTAGTCAGCATCGTCGTGCCTTACGCCCATGGCACCGAATACAACGGCAAAATTCTCACTTGTAGCTCCTTTAATCTTTGCCTGCTTAACTAACTGAGCTGCCAGCTCCTTGTGAGCCATTCCGTTTCCTGAGAATATAGGAAGCTTCTGGCCTCTAATCAATGTCATTAAAGCATCTATAGCTGAAAAACCTGTTTGAATGAAATTTTTTGGATATCTTCTAGCAACCGGATTAATAGGTCTTCCGTTAATATTTTCTTTTATATCGGAAATTACCTGATAAGCTCCGTCAATGGGCTCACCAACGCCATTGAATGTCCTTCCCAAAATTTCTTTTGAAAGAGGTATTGTCAAAGGCTCACCAGTAAATTTCACTGACACATTGTCAGTTGAAATGCCTGTCGTCCCCTCAAAAACTTGAGCAATAACCTTATCACCTTCGATTTTTATAATTTTCCCCTTTCTTGTTTCCTCCTTGCCTACTTTAATATTGATTACTTCTCCGTAGGCAGCATCTTCTATATCTGAGAGAATTACTAAGGGGCCTTCTATTTTATTTAATTTCAAATATTCTTTTTTCATTTCAATCCCCTACTCATATTTTTGCCTTAAGTCGGTGAATGTTTTAATTATATTATCATTTAAAGCATCCAATAATTCTAATTTATCATTTGGAATGTCATATTTTATCTTCAAAATGTCCTGAATAACCGGCTCTTTTCTTATTACGGAAATCGGTATTCCAATTTTAACACACTTCAGCGCTTCTTCATAGAACGTATCTATGATTTTAAGCATCTTATATTGTTTTTCCAATGTTACGTAAGAATCTAAATCATTAAGTGCATTCTGCTGAAGGAACCCCTTTTTAATGATCCTTGCAGTTTCAAGCACTAAAGCCTGATCGTTAGGAAGCACGTCTTCTCCCACAAGCTGGACTATTTCGTTTAATTTTTCGTCTTCCTGCAAGAGGACAATCAATTTATGTCTCAGCTCAAGCATGTCAGAAGCAACATTTTCTTCGTACCAGTCACTGAGCATATCAACATACCCGCTATAGCTGGTCAAATAGTTTATGGCTGGATAATGCCTTGCATATGCGAGTTTCTTGTCAAGAGCCAGAAATCCTGAAACGAATCGCTTTGTGTTTTCCGTAACTGGCTCAGAGAAATCTCCTCCGGGAGGTGAAACAGCACCGATTATAGTGATTGATGCTTCCTTCCCGTTCAATGTTTTTACACATCCTGCCCTTTCATAAAATTCAGCCAATCTTGAAGGAAGATATGCAGGATATCCTTCTTCTGCCGGCATTTCCTCCAAACGACCGGAAATTTCTCTTAAAGCCTCCGCCCATCTTGAGGTGGAATCAGCCATTATAGCTACATCATAGCCCATATCTCTGTAATATTCAGCCATAGTAATTCCTGTATAGATACTTGCTTCACGAGCGGCAACCGGCATGTTTGAAGTATTGGCAATAAGAATTGTCCTTTCCATCAAAGGCCTGTTGGTCCTTGGGTCAATCAGCTTCGGAAATTCCTCCAAAACATCGGTCATCTCATTTCCACGTTCACCGCAGCCTATATAAACAATTATGTCGGCATCGCTCCACTTGGCCAGCTGGTGCTGTGTTACAGTTTTCCCTGTACCAAATCCGCCCGGTAGCCCAACGGTTCCGCCCTTAGCTATAGGATAAAAGCTGTCTATAACTCTTTGCCCTGTAATTAAAGGCTTGTATAGAGGAAGTCTTTCCTTTATCGGCCTTGGCTTTCGTACAGGCCACTTTGTACACAAAGTTAGATTTGCATTTTCTTTGTTTTCTTTTTTAATTACAACTACTGTATCATTTAAAGTGTATTCACCATCAGGATATGCTTTAACAACAGTTCCTCCTGCATTAAATGGAACCAGCAGCCTGTGAAGTATTCTGTTAGTTTCCTGAACAGTTGCATAAACATCGCCTGCTGCCAATTTGTCCCCTGGTTTTACTTTTATTGATACATTCCATTTCTTTTTCATATCCAAGGTCAAAAGCCCTATACCTTCAGGTATGAAGTCACCGTCTGTATCTTGAATTCTTTCCAAGGGCCTTTGAATTCCGTCAAAAATATTTCCTATCATTCCCGGGCCTAAAGTAACTGATAAAGGCGTACCTGTAGAATAAACAGGCTCGCCTGCCTTCAATCCTTCTGTTTCTTCATAAACCTGGACCGTAGCCACATCTCCTTCGATGGAAACTACCTCTCCTATAAGCTTTTGCTGTCCTACAGTAACCATTTCGTGGGCCTTAAATGAACCCATACCGAAACCTTTGACAACAGGCCCGTTTATTGAACTGACAGTACCTTCAATATCAGACATTATAATCACCTGCCTCCAAAGCTTCGAATACCGTCTGCATAATATAAGTTTTATTATCTTCCAAAACAGAATCAACAGACATATCAATCTTTATATTTTTTTCAGGGAGTTCTGCTATAAGCCCACCCATAATGTCTTCAGATGTTTTTAACTCAACCTTACATCCATTTTTACTTATTTCTTTTTTTATAAACCCGCCATATTTTTCTTTATCATTCTTAGTAACATAAATAACTGTATCGCATTTTCCACAGTTTTTAATTTCTTCAGATAATTTCGGCATTATTTTTGACAAGTAATCTTTATACTGGTCTGTACCACCAAATTCTTTAATATAATTTTCAAATTTGGCCATAAATAAATGATAATATTTCTCTTTTAATGCCATAATATCTTTTTTTATGATTACTTTCGATTTACTGGTACTTTCAGCGCGTTTGACCTCGGCCCTTTTCAGTGCCTTTTCCTCTATTTCCTTAGCTTCCTTATCCACCATGGTCTTTGATTCATTTAGTTTAATTTCATGAGAATCTTCTAATTCCTTCAAGTCTTCGGTCAATTTATTATCCATGGACTGATTGAGAAGCTTATAAAAAAGTTTTATTTTTTCTTCTATAGTAACCATAATCAATAATCACCTCATATATGAATGCCAACCGAATCTCTTATATAATCTTTTATGGCATTACCTTTTCTGACAGAACCATGTCTGTCTGGAATTTCAATAAGCAGCGGAGTCCTGGATTTTGATTTATATTCCATATACTCATCTTTTATCATATCAGTTATTCTTTCTGTAACTATTAGAATACCAATATCCTGATTACTTTCAGCTTTCTTAATTTCCTTTAACGCACTTTCTCTATCCCTTACAACAACACCTTCAATACCTGCCAATCCCATTCCTATCCAGGTATCTCTATTGTCACTGATCAAAAAACTTCTCATATATATTCTCTTTTCATTAATCATTAATCATTAATCATTAATATTAAACTAATTAAACAAACAGAATCAATATTGAAACAATCATGCCATAAATAGAAATACCTTCTGCCATACCAACGAAAATTAATGTTTTACCAAGCAAAGATTCATTTTCAGAAATCGCCCCAATAGCTGATGAACCAACAGAACCCACAGCCATGCCGGTTGCTATTGTTGCAATGCCCGTTGCTAATGCAGCTGAAAAATATTTAATACCTTCACCTATTGATATACCTGCTGCTGCAGTAGATTCTGCAGCCGTAGTTGTTGTTTCCGCAAGTACGTTGCCGCCGAATATTGTCGAAATTATTGCACCCAGCATCACAAGCCCGAATGCTGACACGGTTGTTAAAATAGCTTTCTTAATGCTTCCTTTTTTACGTTTTTTCATAGCTTTGTAGCCATATATAATTGTTCCTGCAGATATAGCTGCCGCCAATATTAAAGATATAATTTGCATCATAATTTAATCTCCTTATAATTATTAATTGTATTTTTTTATTAAAGTCAACTTAATTTAATAGGTTTAAATACTACTCCTCCGCCTATGAAGTATTTTCCAAACATCTCATAGTAATGAAGTCGAAGGCTTTGTATTAAAACTATCAATCCTTCCAGGGAAAGAATTAAAATATTTCCCACTAAAAGGATTAATATTCGTAGAGGCATATTAGGCATCATTTCCGAAATAACCATAAATGCAAGGAATAATCCGGAATGGTTCAATGCAAACGCCCCTACACGGACGAATGATATTGAGTTGCTCAATGTACTTAAGATAGTTTCTATTGCTTCAAAAATGCTTTCAGTCAAATAAGATCCTGGGCTTTCATTGAATAACGGTCTGCGTCCTGAAATCAAATTTGCAATAGGCTGTCTCAATATCAAAACAACCAAACTTATCAGCAATGTAGTTATGGGAACACTCATAGGTATATTAATTATACCTATTAACGCAACAATCGACATTATAAAACTTATAAAGAATACATAGCCGAAAATTCCGTTTTTGCCAAAAACTCCTTGTTCAATATCTCCGTTTTTCAATGAATTAGCAGTCCCTAAAATATATGACGCCGTCAGTGCTACAATACCGAACAGAATTCCGGAAACCAATATCATCGGTATATTATCAGGGCTTAGCGGGCTGCCATTAAGAAGACCGGGAATCCACGGCAATTCTGCTTTTTCCAGACCGAAAAAGCTTCCGTACACACATCCGAAAATCATTGAACTTGCGCCTAGCCTTATGGCAAGACCTCCTGCATCTTCCCATTTCTTCCGCAGCAGAAAGCCGGCTAAAAAGTACACAAAGCCTTGCCCTATATCTCCGAACATTATACCAAACGCCAAGCAAAACGTAACTGCTACTAATGGAGTTGGGTCAATTTCTTTATATGCAGGAAGGCCATACATTTTAACAATCATTTCAAAAGGCTTCGAAAACCAGTTGTTTTTTAATTCTGTAGGTGCTGTCACATCGTCTCCCAGATCCTTTTCCGATTTGACAGATATCCGATATTTGTCAGTTACAGACGAGATGGCTTTTTCTACCGTCTCGATGCCTCCTTCCTTCACCCAAACATCTATTGAAAAAGCACTGTTCCCAAATTCTGCCCTTTGTTCCAACTCAGCTATTTTATCTTCTAATTTTAAAACATTGTAAATTTTAAATAAAGCTTTCTTATTGTCTTCCTTTTCATCTTCTATTGATTTAGAAAGGACTTTAATATCATTTTTAATGCTCTCCAATTCAGAATCAATCTGTTTAATTTTCTCTGAAGGGCTTCCCATATATTTCTCAGGTATGGTAAACTTGTTCCAGTTAATTGATTTTAGAAGTTTATCCGTCTCTTCTTTAAATTGTTTAGGATAGATAACAACGTATAAATCTTCCGACGATGATTTGATGCTTCCTATTTTCAGTACTATGGCACTTAAATTTTCGTAATTTCTCTTTAAGCGTGCTTTGTTTTCAACTGAAAAAGTACCTACTTCATATTCAAAATAATTTAATTTGGAAATTTTACCAAAATCCACATCTTTATCAGGTATGCTTTCTAATTTCCCTCTTAATTCTAAAAGTTCGTTTATTTGTTTCTTTTTACTGTTAATTTGCTTAACTCTCTCGCCTATAGATAATTGTATTTTTGATAAAGTTTGTTTTGCCTCTTCTAAGCTGTAGCTGTTTTTTGATAAAATACTTTTATCTATTTTTAACTCAATTCCCAACCCATGGCTTAATTCTTCAACAGAATCCAGGCAATCATCACAAACACTGTGGACTTCTTCCGGATCCTCTACGCTATGAACACCGGGGCTTATAATTTCCGATTCATATTGATGAACAGCCAAATAGTTGTTATATGCACCGTTGGATTCCGTATTCATATTCAAGTGTGCATTTTCGCATAATATCAGTTCTTTTAACATTGAATGCATATTATCCGGCGATCCGATAATTTTCAAAAGAACCATCTTTTCTATAGCCATATAAAGCCTCCTGTCTTATACCCTATATGCCAGGTATTCCTCAAGCTTTTCTTTCGGGACATGATACTTAATACCTTCGGTAATTGACGTTAAATCATTAATTACCACATCCAGCAAATAAATAAAGGATATTGCAGCACCTATGTTATAATATCTTTTATCTTTCAGATAATTAAACATATAAGAAAGAGCTGCAGTATTAATATCTATTTCAGTATCTCCCGTTTTTTCAGCATTTAAATCCTGAAAAATGTCATAGTCAAGAAACCCCCTTGCAAGTCTCTTAAATTCCTTTATAGATTTGGAATAACAAAGTTTCCTTATTTTTTTTAAATCTATGTTTTTGCCGCCTTCCAAGCTATAATTGAAAATTTCTTCCGGCAAAATATTATAATACTTAATAGCCCTGTAAATCCACTGTAAATTTAAAAGGTCAATTTTTAATCCTACAATTTCTTTAACAGCATTAAAATCCACCTTGTCTAGTTTCTTGGCAGCCTCATAAATTTTATTATATAAAACAACATGAAGTTTCATTTCCATATGAAATTCTCTTTTTAAAGCATGTTCCCCTGTAAGGTTTCTAAGAACATTGTAATAAGGAGTTTTTTTCAGCTTATCTATTAGCTGATCAACATCCTTTGAAGTTAAAAGATCATCAAAATCCACAGTGGTGAAAAGTTTCGAATGAACAAACCTTTCGCTAACTTCATTCAGAGATTCTTCCCTTGACAACTTCCTGATAACTAAGCTTAAATCGCTTATTTCTTCCTCCATAAGCATCGTTCGGATAAATTCCTTATATTCGCCCGAAAAGTAATGAAGCAGCTCCTCAATTTCTACTGTTTTTAACTTGTTTAAAGCTATTTCAACACTGTCTCTGTTAACGCTGGAAATCCCAGATTCTCTAAATGCTTTATTTATTTCTACATTACTTTTAAAAATTTCCGTCAATTTTTCCACAGAAGTACTTTCAATATACTTATTCCAATCTTCCTTCTTTAATATACGCCCTTTCTTTGCTGCAATCTTCGTATTTACGGCATAAAATGCCATATTAGGGTTCATATTACCCCTCCAGTACAAATAACTTGTTAAATATTTTTTTAATTAAACCTTTTTCTGCTTTTGAATATGCACTTTTAATTGAAGCAGAAATGCTCCGAAGCTGTTCCTCATTAGACTTTTCATTTTCACTGATAAAGTTATCTGTTTCAGCAGATATGCTTTCAGCCTTGTTTTTTGCTTCCGACAGCCTCTTATTGCGGTACCCCGATATTTTATCCTGATACTCTTGTTTTTTACTTAATAAAGCTTGCTCATTCCTCGTTTTATTTTCAAAAGCCAATGAATCAATCTCTATAATTTGATCAATTATTTCTTTCAAATAATTATTCACTTCCTTCACTAAATTTTATGTTTGCTGCAATTCCGTGATACTCTGTTGATAAAATTCAACGACGTTTCAATAAAGCAACAATTGTGCTGTATAATTCTTTTTAAAATTATTGGTTTTTTCCGTTTAAATACTTAGAGCGAACAACTACATGATGAATTTTTATTGAACACTCAAATCATATATTTTGGAAATTTACCACTCATTATAGCATTATTTGAATTGCCACTCAAATTAATTTATTGTTGAAATTTATGCCTTCAAGGCCCCATTAAAAACAAAAACCGTTTTTAATCTTGGTATATATCTTTAAATCATTCTATTATTATCCGTTTCTCCTTTTCACGCAAGATTCCATTTTTCACAATATATTTTAAATCTTTCTAATGTATAATATTACCTCATGTATGTGAATTAATACGCAAGCTCAAGATTTTATATAATTCAGAAAAATATGAATATTCAGCAAATCGAATTTTATTGATAAATAAAAAAATTTGAGATAAAATGATATAAACTTGCAAGGAGGTTTGACAATGTTTAAAAAGATAACTGTAAAAGAAATAGCACTTATAATCATTGGTTCTTTTATTTTGGCATTTGGAACATATTACTTCATGGTACCGGAAAATTTAGCAACAGGCGGTGTTACTGGGCTTTCAATTGTTTTAAGCCATTACCTTCCTATACCGGTTTCATTAATGAACTTTGTTTTGAATGTTATACTTTTAATAGTAGGATTTTACCTTTTAGGCAGGGACTTTGGACAAAAAACAATTTTATCTGTTATTTCACTGTCGATTTCCATGTCACTGATGGAATTTCTGCACCCTGCAACAAAACCGATCACGGACCAGGTTCTTTTGAACCTGATAAGCGGCATTGTAATTTCTGCAATGGGCTTATCAATAGTATATAATCAGAACGCTTCAACAGGAGGTACAGATATACTGGCGAGGGTGCTTAACAAATATTTTAATTTTGACATGGGGAAAGGTTTAATGGCTGCAGATACAGCGGTTGTTATACTTGCTTTTTTTACATATGGAATTCAAACAGGGATGGTAAGTGCCTTCGGATGGTTTTTGAACGGAATTGTGGTAAACTACTTTATAGAAGGCTTTTCTGTAAAAAATGAAGTTGTTATCATTTCCAAGTACACAAATGAAATTAAAAAATATATTTTTGAAAATTTAGATAGAGGAGTAACTGTTTACAAGGCCGAAGGAGGATATACAAGTGAAAAAAAAGATATTATAGTAACAATACTGGAAAGAAAAGAATATTTCATTTTAAAAAACAAAATAAAAGAAATTGATCCGGAGTCATTTGTAATAATCAGAAATGTTCAGGATGTATTTGGATTTGGATTCTCCAAATTTTAGAAATTTAATACTTATTTAATATTTCAGCATTATAATGGATGTAAATATAAATTTACGAAAGGAGAAAATTTAATGAATCCACAAAAATTTACTCAAAAATCCCTGGAAGCAATTCAGGATTCTCAAAATATTGCAATAGAGCACATGAACATGCAGATTGAACAGGAACATCTTCTATATGCACTCATAAATCAGCAAGGTGGATTGATAGGACAATTGCTGACTAAAATGAACATTGATATTTCCGGCATTAAAGATAAAGTTAAAAACATTATTGACAATATGCCTGGAGTTACAGGACCGGGGCGTGAAAGTGGTAAAATATACGTATCTCAGGACGTAGACAGAATTTTGACAGAATCTGAAAGACACGCAGATAGAATGAAAGATGAATATGTTTCTGTTGAACACATTATGTTATCCATGTTGGATTTTCCAAATCAAAATTTAAAAGAACTGTTCCGGGACTTCAAAATTACAAAGGATAAATTTTTAAGCGCACTTTCTTCAGTCAGAGGAAATGAAAGAGTTACAAGCGATACGCCTGAATCTACCTATGACGTCCTTTCTAAATACGGCTCTGACTTGGTAGAACTTGCAAAAAACAATAAATTGGATCCTGTTATAGGAAGGGATTCAGAAATAAGAAATGTTATACGTATTTTGTCCAGAAAAACAAAAAACAACCCTGTTCTCATAGGAGAGCCTGGAGTAGGAAAAACAGCAATTGCAGAAGGCCTGGCATTACGTATTGTACGAGGTGATGTGCCCAGCAACTTAAAGGAAAGAAAAATATTTTCTCTTGACATGAGCTCATTAGTTGCAGGAGCAAAATTCAGAGGCGAATTTGAAGAAAGGCTCAAGGCCGTATTGAAAGAAATAAAGAAAAGCAACGGCAAAATTATACTATTTATAGATGAGCTTCATACAATTGTAGGTGCAGGGAAAACCGAAGGATCCATGGATGCAGGAAACATGCTGAAGCCTATGCTTGCCAGAGGTGAACTTCACTGCATAGGTGCCACTACATTAAACGAATACAGGCAATACATCGAAAAAGATGCTGCTCTTGAAAGAAGATTCCAGCCCGTCCTTATAGAAGAACCTACAGTTGAAGATACCATATCCATTTTAAGAGGTTTAAAAGAAAGGTATGAAGTATTCCACGGAGTCAAAATCCACGATCAGGCTCTGATTGCAGCTGCCGTTCTTTCAAACAGATATATATCCGACAGGTTCCTTCCTGACAAGGCAATAGATTTAATTGACGAAGCATGCGCTATGATCAGAACAGAAATGGATTCAATGCCGGCAGAATTAGACGAAATATCTCGTAAAATAATGCAGCATGAAATTGAAGAAGCAGCGCTTAAAAAAGAAGACGATCTCATGTCAATGGAGCATTTAAAAGAAATTCAGAAAGAATTGGCAGACATGAGGGCTGAATTCAAAGAAATGAAAGCAAAGTGGGAAAATGAAAAGAACTCAATTTCCAAAGTACAGTCCTTGAGAGAAGAAATAGAAAAAATAAATACGGAAATTGAAAGAGCAGAAAGAAACTATGATTTAAACAAGGCTGCAGAATTAAAATACGGAAAGCTTCCCACCCTGAAAAAATCCTTAGAAGAAGAAGAACAGATAGCAGAAAAGGCGCAAGGGCCGGAAACTTTGTTAAGAGATAAGGTCACAGAAGAAGAAATCGCCCGAATTGTAGGACGTTGGACTGGAATACCCGTATCGAAACTTATGGAAGGTGAAAGAGAAAAACTCCTCAGGCTTGATGACATACTTCATCAAAGAGTCATCGGTCAAAATGAAGCCGTGGAAAAAGTATCGGAAGCCATACTGCGTTCAAGAGCAGGAATACAAGATCCAAACAGACCAATCGGATCTTTCATGTTTCTCGGGCCTACAGGAGTTGGGAAAACCGAACTGGCAAAGGCTCTGGCAGAAGCATTGTTTGATGATGAACACAATATAGTCCGCATTGATATGAGTGAATACATGGAAAAGTTTTCTGTATCAAGATTAATAGGAGCACCTCCCGGATATGTAGGCTACGAAGAAGGAGGCCAACTGACAGAAGCCGTAAGGAAAAGGCCTTACTGTGTAATATTGTTTGATGAGATTGAAAAAGCTCATCCTGAGGTTTTCAACATATTGCTCCAGGTCCTTGATGACGGGCGTATAACCGATTCCCAGGGAAGAACTGTGGATTTTAAAAACACTATAATTATAATGACTTCAAATTTAGGTTCGGATTATATTTTGGAAGGTATTAATCAAGAAGGAGAAATATCTGAAACTGCCAGAGAAAAAGTGAATACGCTGCTTAAGCATCAATTCAGGCCGGAATTTTTAAATAGGCTCGATGAAATTGTGTTCTACAAACCTCTGAAAAAATCAGAAATTTCATCTATTGTGAATTTAATGATAAAAGATTTGCAAAAGCGTTTAAAAGATAAGCAGCTTACCGTTTCTTTAACTGAGAAGGCCAAAATATATATTGTCGATTTTGGATATGATCCTGTGTATGGTGCAAGACCCCTTAAGCGTTTTATTCAAAGGAACGTTGAGACACTAATAGCAAAAATGATTATATCCGGAAATATTGAACCCGGCACAGAACTTAAGGTAGATTACGACGGGACAAAATTAATAATTAATAGTTAATATGCAAAAAGGTACGAATTTTTATTTTCAAACAAAAACAATGGCTGTTTTCCATTGGAAAGCAGCCATTGTTTTAAAGCACTGCAGTATTGTATTCTTCGGCACAAATATTACCTATCTCCTATTGAAAGTATCAGGTTCAAAACTATGCCTGAAATTGCTGCTGTCGCTATTGCAGGTATTTCTATCCCAAACATAGGTATCATGCCTCCTGGAAATCCAAAACTACCACCCAGTCCAACTATTAAAATAACTGCTATAACAGCTAAATTTTTGGAACTGAACATATCAACTTTCTTGTCCATCATTATTGTAATACCTTGTGCTGCAATTACGCCAAACAAATAGACAGACAAACCTCCTATAACACAGGTTGGAATTGAATAGATTATGTTTATTAACGGCGTAAAGCAGGAAATAATCATCGTGAATACTGCTGCCAGCGCCAGCATATAAACTGAGAAATTTTTTGAAATAGCCATTGTACTTATGTTTTCACCGTAATTTGTACCTGCAGGACCCCCGATAAAACCTGATATAATGTCGCCCATACCGTCTCCTATTAGATTAATGCCCAATTTACTTTCTATATCATATTTTTTCCCGGATGCTTTTTTCCTTGCCAGTTCATTTACGTAAATATCCAACTGGTACACATGTGCGGTTGATTCAGGAATAGTCGCTATAGCTATAGGCATAATTGCGGCAACAGCTGTAACCGATGGCTTAGGAAGCGTAAAAACCGGTAAGCTGAACACTCCTGCAGATTGAACCGTGTCAAATATTATGAAAGGAATACCTGTAATGCTTCCTATTATTGCAGCAGCAAGATAACCTGTCACAAGACCAAACAATATTGGAAGCTGACTTAACTTCCCTTTTAGATATACCGAATACAAAATTGTTGAAACTAATGTTATAATTGCAATCAGCCAAGACATGCTTCCGGCAAAGGCAGTCTGTGATTTCGGTGTTCCTGCAGGAAAGGCAGCCGCATTTGTCATGGCATTAGCCGCCAATGACAGCCCTATTATAATGGCTATACTTCCGGTTACTGTTGGAGGAAGAACCTTATCAATAGTTTCTTTCCCAGAACGGTTAATTATAATGCCTGCCAATATTGATACGAAACCGGACATGACAATACCAAACTGTGCAATTGAAATTTTATCATTCAGAGAATATGATGCAAGTGCTTCTGCGCTCATTATGGACGCTATAGCTGCTATATATGAAAAGCTGGAACCGTAATAAAGAGGGATTTGCCCCTTTGTAATTAATATGAACCCTAATGTTGCCAAACCGCTGGCAAAAATTGTAGTTGAAACATGAAAACCTGTGATAAGAGCAACAAGAACTGTTGCCGGAAACATTACTACGATTTGCTGTAATGCAAAGAAAATAAGCTCAATACCCGATGGACATTCATCCGGCAAATAACCTAAAACTTCATTTTTTTTAGTCATAAATACCTCCGTAAATTAACTTTTGTTATAAAAAAATCCTGCACCACCGTCAGGATTACACACTAAAAACAGAGATATTCGCATCTTGACGGCATCACGGTACCGAATTAAAGATTATTTTTTTTATAATATCACATACAAACTGTTAAAGTCAATGACATATTCTTACAATTTCAAATTTCAATTATTCATAATATAATATATCCTTAACCATTTCAGGCCTTATTTCCCATATGTTAGCCTGGACTCTGAATATATTCCAATCTTCTATTTCAAAAATTCTGTACCAGCTGTCCATAACTTTTTTCTTTTCGGCAGGGTAAAAGTGTGCTTTTTTTTCATCTATAAATGAAAAGGAATTATCAAAACCTTTTGATTCCAAATCTTTTGCATATTCTTCTCCGTCTTTTTCATCCTTCGGTATATAGTGATGGTTTAAAACATAATCCCACTTCATTCCGTCAAAATAAACAATTTTAGACTTCTCAACTTCAAGTTTATATACAATCTGGTCAACCGTTGGTCTAAGCATATTTTCTTCACTTATTGAGCACCAAATAGGAAAATCAACTTCCTCAGGTTTGGGCACTATTTTCTCTGCAGCATTGACAAACCATTTGTAAAGATACACTATATAATCTGTAATCTCTTCAAATTTTTCTTCCAGATGCTTTCTTGTTATTTTTATGGAGCCGTTGATTCGCAATTCTTCCAGGCTCTTTTCGTGCTGTCTTGTCCATAAAATTACTTTACCTGTTGAATTTTCCATAAATCCCTCCATATAATCTTTAATTTTTTTAATTATATATATTATTTATTAAAAGTCAACAAGGCATTAATTACATAATTATCTAATAAAAAGCAGGACTGAGATTGCTGCAGCAATCTCAGTCCTGTTACGTGAATTAACCACAGCAAAGATGAATCAAAGCCATTAACAAAACTTATTTCTCATTGGATCTCTCTTGTCAATTGTTTCAAAAATATCCAAAATTTCAACGTCATTATCAGCGATATATTCTTTCACTAACTGTATGTCACTCTTATTTTTTATCAGCAGAGAAATGCCACAGCATTTAGTGGCCTCGCGCGGTGCAGGAACAATTGTAGCAGGAATTTTTTTATCCTTAAGCAGCTCGTTCAGCTTAAGGCCATTTTCTACATTGGGGAAAATTATATAATATTCTTTTTCCATAAAATCCACCATTAAATATATTGCTTGTTCCCTAACATTTCTACAAAAGCACCGATTCTCGTCCTAAGCTGTTCTGCATCCTGATCCGTATAATCCGTCTCAATTCCCAAGACAGGAATTCCGGCTTCCTTTACCGCTTTTTCTACCTTATATCCTTCCGTATCATACAACCCGCAGAACTTCAGGTTTACATCAATAATGCCATCAACGTCATACTCTTTAGCCAAGCGGAGAATATCTTTTATCCTTCCGTCGTTAGGTGTAAAGCATGCGCAGTTGATCTTCATATACCTGTCTGCCAGAGCATTAATCTGTCCTTCAATAGTATCCTTTGTTTCGTCTACTAAATTTTCAAAATAACGAGTACCTGTACACATTTCTTCCACCACTACTGCAGCCCCGCTTGTTTCAACTATATGGTGCAGTTTCCAATTTGGGACAGCCAGCGGTGTACCTGTAAGCATAATTCTCTTTGTGCCTGCAGGGAACACACTTATATTATTTTTAACGCGTTTTTCCAATTCGTCACACAATTTATTGGTCATTAAAGTAAATCGTGCCGGATCATCATAAAATGCAATCTGTGATATCACTAGAACGTCCTTGCCGCTTATAGGTAAATTCTCATATTTCCTGAAAGCATACAATCTCTCTAAAGCACGTCTCTTGTCATTAATCAGTTTAATCGCAGCAGATAATTTTTCAGGTGTAATTTTGTTACCTGTGAATTCCTCTACTTTATCCATAAATATTTTAATTTCATCTGCCCATGCATCAATATCCTTTGGGCGTTTCATCTGAGGTATGTCCATTATATGCATAGGAACATCTTCACTAAGTATTTCCCATGCCTTTTTTTTGCCGTCACATGTAGTTTCACCTACATACATGTCTGCAATCCTGAAGAACGGACATGTTCTGTCGAGACGTGCACCAACAGAAGCTTTAATTAAAGGGCACGTATTTGCAGGCAATACTTTTTCTCCTCCTGAAACCCAAAACTGTGAACCTCCGCACAGCCCTGTGGCAATAGCATCTGCAGCAAAAACTATTTCATCAGGAACATATACACAAAATGTTCCAAAGACTTTCCCGCCTTTCTTCTGATGCTCAATTAGCTCTGCAGGTCGTACACCATGAATTTCCGATACTACGAAGTTATAATAATCCATTGATTCCGGACGATTATCCTGTGTTAAATATACATCTCCGAATGCTTCAGGCAACACCTGGCATAACTGGTCATGCAGTTCCAAATTCATCCCAAGGTTTTTCCACATTTCTCTATAATCTGACATTTTGCTTTTTACCTCCATACATTATAACCATCGAATAGATTATATTTTAAAAGCGCATATATTACAAGAAACTAAAATTTATACTAAGCTGCAGATTCATAAAAAAATTTTATCTCCTCTTTTATCTCCTCATTGAATATTATTTATAAATGATTTAATATGCACCAGAACTTTATCATAATTATCACAGTTATAATCAACAGTTACAGATAAATGCGGTATTTCTAAATGGCTGCAGTCTTCATATTGTAAACTGCATCCCTTAATTTTTATATTTATTACACCATCTATGTGATATTTTGAAACAATGTGAGATAATTTTTCACAGAAGTTTTCAGCCTCATATTTTTGTGACAGATTATAAAATAAATCCCCTTCTTCATTAGCAACTTTATAATTTTCACCTTCACAGCCGGACAATGTAAGTATTGCGTAATTTAAAGAGGATAGAGGTTTTAAAATTTCCTCCCTAAAACCTGCTAAAGGCACACCTGTCATTAACACTCTCTTAAAAGATGTGTCAGATTCAGGCAGCATTATGTTTAACGTTTCTCTTAGCTGAGAAAGTCTTTCTATACGTCGGTCCAAATCAAAAATAAACTGGCTGCCGTAAATTATGCTTACTAAATCATAACCGTTCATAATACGGGGGTGCCTCATATAAATATCCGTTATTCCCTGAATCAGCAATCCCACAGCATTGGTTTTTTTTATAACGGCAGCAAGTTTATTTTTATCAAATTCAGTATCAAATTCACGCTGTAGAAAATGGATAAAGTTTTTATATTCCGAAACCTGGGTATATGCATTTTTATGTTCTCTTATTATATAAATTTTCTTTGCACCTTTTATTTTTTTTAATTTATAAATCATGGATTCTTTTTTGCCGCAATAATCGGTACCAACCATAATATGAGCAAAATGTGAAAAGGGGCACTTATCCGTAATTATATATCCGTAGCTTGCCTTCAACAGTGAACAGCTTTTTTTGCTCATGATTTTTTCAGCAGCTTCAATATTTGATCCGTCAATCCCAAATACATTTATAGGTACTATATCCATTGCCCATAAAATTTCCCTGGGCACATTTACACCGTATATACCGGCTACATGTTTTCCTTCACTGCCTAACTCAAGGACAGAGACAAAAGCATTATGTCTTAATTCTGCAAATTCTTCTAATTGACAGTTCAAATTATTAACATTCATGATTTCACCTGATTATTTTGTTGAAAGAGCTGCACCGATAGCTCCTGCATAACGCGCCATATGGCTTGATTCAACATTCATTTTAAGCTTTTTGCTTAATTGTTCACACATATATGTGCTGTCACAAAAACCTCCTGTTAAAAAAAAGCTGTCATCACCGGGGCTTAATTTAGCAGATAAGGTACAAACTTTATTCACAATTGAATTAACAACACCCCATGCTATATCTTCCTTAGGACTGCCATTTCCTATTAGGCTTATAACTTCCGATTCAGCAAATACGGTACACATTGAACTTATTACTACCTCATTTCCCTTTTCTGCTAAATCAAAAATTTCCGTAAGACTAACCCCTAATGTGTTTGCCATTATTTCTAAAAACCTACCTGTACCTGCTGAACATTTATCATTCATGATAAAATTTGTAACCATTCCTTTTTCAACAGAAATTATCTTTGTATCCTGGCCGCCTATATCTATTACGGTGCAATTTTTTTTGTTTAAATAATATGCACCTCTGCCGTGACATGTTATTTCCGTAACAACCTTATTTGCATAAGGCACAGAAACCCTGCCGTAGCCGGTAGCAGTTATATGGGAATTATCAAATGTTATATTCCTTTCATTTAACCATTTTTTTATGCTGAATGCAGTCTCCTTACTGCTCCAGCCTGTAGGCATAAGCAGATGATACAATACATCTTGACAATCCTCCGGCATAACTATTACCTTGGCCGCAGTAGAGCCTATATCTATTCCGACACAATACATAATATACTCCTTGTCCATTATTTTATCTTTACTAAACATAATATCATCCATAAGAGGCAAATGCAAATTTCAATAAACTTCAACTAACAGCATTAAATTGCAAAGATTAACAACATTCTAATGTTTTAAATACTTAAGCATTTCCATGCGCATCAATTAAGCCAGCAGGCTTGAATTTATTCTTACTTGAGGCATACAGGGCAAGTGGTTCACTTACCCTGTATGCCGTTTCTCTTATTGAATTTCCTTATTGAACACTTATATACTGTCCACTTACGTAACCGTCAATTCCGTTGTAGTTAATTCTGTACCAGTCTCCAACCTGCTCAATAATATTAACTGTCGCTCCGTTGGGCACCATCCCTATGACAGGTGCACTTAAAGCCGGACCATTCCTGATATTCAAATAACCGCTTGTCAGAACAACCCTGCCTGTACGCCCTGCTTCCGGCTGCTGAGGCGCTGTTGTAAAATATTCATTTGCTGAACTTGCTATAGCCCTTCCTATTGCATCAATGTTATTTTGAATCCAGTTTGCATCTTCCACATTATCATGGTAAGCAACCTCAATTAACACTGCCGGAGCGGCTGTCCTCGATACCTCCCCTAAACTTGTTGTGGGAACTGCCCTAACTAAATCCGGAAGAGGATATATCTCTCTAAAATTTCTCACCATTATTTCAGCCATTCTTTGTCCATTTGCACTCCCAGGATAATAAAACACTATTACTCCTCTATTTGTTCCCTCCTGTCCTGGCCCTGAAGCGTTTGAATGAATTGCTATATGAAAATCAACATTTTTTGAGTTGGAATCTCTAAGTGAAGAACCAGCAGTCATTTCGGGAGTATTTCTATAATAATTTATGCCGTATTGCTGAAGGTATGGAATTGTTGCGTCAGCAATTAAATTCATGAAGTATTCTTCAGTTCCAGCACCTGTAACATATTGATTATATTCCTGAGTTGATGGACTTAAATATACCGTAGGCATTGTAACCCTCCATTTCATTGTTTCTTATATATTTTCATTTTATGCCGTTTTGAGTAATACTGTTCTTAATTTAATTAATATTCAATTAATTTGTGGTGTTACATATAATAATTAAGGGGGAATTACAAATGCTGTACAAAGTTTATCAATTCATAAAACAAAAAATTTTTGTCCTCATATTTATATTCTGCATACTGATTGTTGTTTTTTCGATTGTTTTATTCGGATGAATTTAATGAACACTATATACTTTATATTGACAAAAGGCACTTCTTTAGAAATGGGCAAGCCGTGGTTAACCACGGCCTGAGGCAAAAAATTTAAGAGGCATTTATAAATTTTCATTTACAAATGTAACTGTATTATAACCTATTATTAAATTTTTTTCAAATATTTTTATAAATTAATTTTTATTTATACACATCATTACACTATATTATTTTTTAAACTTCATTAAATAATTTCTTCTAATGCTTTTTTCAATCAAGTACCTATTTTCTTCCAATATCCCTTTAAGGCCCATTAGAATCAATATAAAATAAAGGTATTTTTTATATATATATATAATTACCATAAAGCATATTATAAAAAATGTATTTGTCATTATCATATACCTGCACACAGCTTTTAAATCCAAAAATGTTTCAAGAATTGATTTGCAGATATTTCCCCCATCCAAAGGCACTATTGGAACCATATTTATTAAAGCCAAGAACACGTTTATATCTGCAAAATTATTGTATGCAGTGTTTTTGAATACAAAATACAGGCACATGTTACAGAAAGGCCCGGACAAATATAAAAATAACTTTTTAATGAAAGCAGTATTTTCCAAATCGGCATTAAGATTAAATCCAAATAATGTAATTTTTACTTTACTAAATTTAATATTTAAAATAACGGCAAAAATCAAATGTGCAGTCTCATGGGCAGCTAAAGCAATTATGATAAGCATTACATGTTATATTTTATTTAATATCGAACAGTTTAGAAGGATTTATGGATTCTCCATTTTCCCATACCTCAATATGAAGAAGCATACTTTCAGCATTAAGAGCTCCTATAATATCTCCTTTTGAAATTTTATCTCCTTCAGTTACGAATACCTCATCTGCTTTCCCATATATTATTGTCTTTCCGTCTTTTTCAACAACTACATAATTTGATAGTTTCTCACTATTGCCTGATTGTACTACCATTCCGTCTGAAATCGACCTTATCGATTCAATATCCGATTCTATGTCTAAACCATGATTATAAAACGAGTTATCCCCTTGTTTATTTAACCCATAATTCCGATATATTTTTCCGCTGACCGGTGCTGAATACTCAGAGGTATCCCTTGAAAAAGACGGCATTTTAGCCTTTATTCCTGAAATAAAATCAAGTATTGAGTTTTTTGCTTCATCAGGCTCTATACTTTTAGTCATCTTTTCATCAGTCACATTTAAAAATTTCCTGGATAATTCGAAATCTAACTGTTTTGTAACTATAACGGCAGCCACTAATATAATGCTGAATATAACCTGCAGCGCTAATTTTTTGTTTAATTGTTCTTTTCTTTTTATGTTGATTTTTTTCCTTGTCATTTTATTCATTTCTCCCACCCCTTCAATACATTTTATTAAATGTTACAAGCTTTATTCCAAGATTATAAAAATCATTATTTTGAAGGCGGTGTATATTTAAGGCAATATTATACAAAATAATTAGCTTTATCAAATATAAATTGAATTTATTGTAATAATTTTTCCGATAAAGATTTTATTGCTTTATTAAACGTATCATCTTCATTGCTAAATAAAAAATCGTAATCAACACCTGAATATTTGGTATTTTCATCAATAACTACATTCATTTCCATTTCAGTCATTTTTTCAACTTCTTTAATATTCAGCATTATTCCTTTTTTTGCATTTTTCCTGTCATATTTATTTAATACCGAAATAATTTCAACATTAAATTTTTCGGCTATATGCTTGTCACGGTTAAGCTCCTTTATGCATGAAAAATCATTGCAATTTATTGAAATTATATTGTCAATTAAATTAAAATCAATATAGCTTGATGATATTTTATCTATATCTGTAATAATTACATCATATATATCCTTCACTTCATTGATTAATTTATCAAATTCCTCCATTTTTATGCTGCCTAGTTTACCGGCAACTCTCGGGCAGGGCAGCAGAAACAAATTTTCGTTTATATCAATTATCGCCTGTTCCGGCGAACAAGTTGAATCCAAAACATCCTTAATGTCATAGATAATATCTTCGTTGACGTTTAAATATGCGGACATTTTATTTTTACCTTCAGACAAGTCAATAAGGAGCACTTTCTTTCCGTTTTCCGACAAATTTACTCCCATTTTAATACAAATAATTGTCTTTCCAATTTCATTTTTATGTGAACCTATTAATACTGCCTTTCCCATAATTGATTGCCTCCTTTAAAAACTTAATTAAGCAGATGATAATCATTGACGGCTATAATCTTTCAGCTGTAGTTGACTGTCAATCTCACAACCTTTTATTGATCTGTTGTTGATCCACTGTACATTTTCAAATATTCGCCTATTACTTCCCTGACTATTGGAGTTGGATAACGTCCTGATCCACCTTCAAACAACACACATGCTACGGCAATCTGAGGATCATCGAAAGGTGCGAATGCCAAATACCAAGCGAAATCGTCATATGGTTTCCCTGTATCCGGATTTGTACCTTGATTCTGAGCAGTACCTGTCTTGCTTCCAACTACTACAGGAAAATTAGAATATGGCCTTGCACTGTCGTCAAGTGACACAAGCCTCATACCTTCTTTTACAACATTTAAATAGTTATAGTCGGAAAGTTCCACTCTTTCAGACTCCCTAACCGGCTTATAATCAGTTTCTTTTCCGTCATAAGTCGTGACATCCTTGACTATACTTACATTATGCTTGTATCCTCCGTTTGCTATTGTCGCCACATAGTTTGCCATCTGCAATGCGGTATAAGCATTGCTTCCCTGACCTATTGCCATATTTAAACTATCACCTGCACTCCAGGAAGCCTGCCCAAGATAGGAATATTTAATTGTATCGAACAGCGGAACATTGTAATCATTCGTCTTTTCAGGGTTCAGCCTTAAAGATTTCAAACCGTCGTAAACTTCTCCCCTGGTCATTGGTTTTTCCCTATCCACCCAGCTTACTATTTCCTCAATTATTTCGTTTTTCATTCCAGCATCAATAGTATATCCTTCTTCCAGGTATTTTTCTATATTGGCTTCGAGAAACATTCTAAGATATACTTTTATATCCCCTTTTTTACCTTCTATGCTCGGAACTCCTCCTGAATTTTCCTGAGGAATATCAATCTCAATACCCGTTTTTGAGTCAAGTCCAAATTTTTTTGCCATTTCTATTACATCTTCAGGATCAACCTTTACAGTATGACGCTGATGGGTGGCAAGATTTTCGCCCAGCATAGTTGTATAAAAATAAAAATTGCACGAATGCATTATTGCCTGATACATGTTCTCATAACCGTGAGAGCCTCCGAACATATTGTAAATCCAGCAATTAAAAGGCCTGTCACCTACTTCCATAGTTCCGGCACAGTATACCTGGGTATTTGGGTCGACGCCTTTTTCAAGAGCAGCCAATGCCGTAATCATCTTAAATGTAGAACCTGGTTGTATGGCAGATAACATGGCAATATTATAAAGGGGCCTTGGAGCCAGAGGGCTTTTAGAATCACTGAGCAAACTGTTCCAGTCTTCTTGAGATATACCTGTAGAAAACATATTCAAATCGTAGGAGGGATAATTTGCCATTGCCAAAACTTCTCCTGTTTTAACATCTAATGCAACCAATGCACCTGATTTGGCATTTTTATATCTGTCCCTAAATGTGAAATTACCCCATTCACTTTCGAATTTACCTCCAATTTGTATTTGTTCCAAACCCTTTTTCAGAGCCTTTTCAGCAGCCTTCTGCAATCTTGAATCAATAGTGAAATACAAGTTGTCTCCGGGAACCGGCGCCTGGCCTGAAACTGATCTTATGGTCTTTCCCATATTATTGACCTCTACAGTTTTCTTTCCCTTTTCTCCCCTTAAATAATCTTCGAATTTCTCTTCTAAGCCTGTCTTCCCTATTATATCATCAGGGCTGTACCCCTTTTCTTTAACATATTGCTGTATTTCATAATCCTGTGCTATTTTCCCCAAGTAGCCTATTGCGTGAGCAGCAGTCTCACCTTGAGGGTAATACCTAAATGGTTCCGTTTCTACATTTATTCCGTTAAGTTCATAAGAACGCTCTGAAATCATTGCTACGGATTTTTCAGATATACTGTAGCACACATCTACAGGATGGTATGATAAATAACTTGTTTTATTGTACCTTTCACGTATAACCATCATATTTCTCATATCATAATCATTTATATCCGAAGATATTTTAAGAGTATCTCTGAGCATTGCAAAAACTTCTTCGGCTGAATAGTCAAGAACATTTTCTTTTGCTTTTACATTTTTCTCAATCCAGTTTTTTTTGTCGCGAATGGGAGTGTATTCCCATTCGTCAATGGAAATAGAAGGATTTTCATGCTTAAGCAATTCTGTTTGAGCATAATATTTAATATTATCATCCGTTATCAAGTCATGAAGCACGTAAAAATTTTTAAATGACAACTGTTTAATAAAATCATATGCCCCCGTATTCTGCTCCAAGTTATATTGGTTCAAATATTTTGCCTTAAGGTCGTCATCGGTATACTCGAATGAACCTGCTTCCATTCCTTCTTTTTCAATAAATCTAACAGGTAAATCGGAATATATTTCCTTTAGTTTTTCTATTAAAATTTCCCCCGGTATTACCTTTCCTCTATCTGATTCATATACAGTCTGAAGCAGGCTGTCAAGAGAGTATTTAATAGTTAACATAACAAAATCATCCTTGGCTGAAGTGGTAGAAGTTATCTCCTCGTGGTTTAAATTTAAATTTCTTTTTATATTCTTAAAATACTCGTCCTGAACAAAACAATATCCCGACAATTTAATATTTGAATTGAGGCCTTTTGAAACTATAAAATCATATGAATGCTTTCTAATTTTAGAATTTGAAAACAAACTTGTAAGATACTTGCTGTTTCCCACCAACAGATGCTCCACAACCTGATCTGCAGTCAAACTTTCATTTATCTCATTTTCCTCAAGCCATTTTTTTATTGGGTTCTCTCCGTCAGTTTCTCCATCTTTCAAGCCATGTGTATTTAACTGATCCTGTCCCACATTTTCTCTGTTGTATTCATCCAAGTTCTCATTTTCTAAATCTTTTTCGTCACTTAGAGTAGAATATATAAATTTACCATTTTCCAATTTTATGGGAACATTAATGTCCCTTGAAATAATGTCCAAAACTCTTTCCTTGGGACTGAATGTTTCTCCATACATTGAAGTATTGAAATTCAGCCATTCATTAATGTTTTCACTTACAATCTTTATTACTTTTTCTTCTGCTGTCTCATATGAAACTGTTTCTTCCTCATCAGATGACACATTCTCGGTTTCAGGAACTGTATATGCCTTTTCCAAGTCTTCATCGATATAATCAAAAGTATCAAGTTCAATAGGAAATTCATCAATAGGCTTTTCATTGTTTTCATCCAGTATTTTAGATAAATCATATGAAATTTCATTGAATTTTTCCGGTTCAATTTCATCAGTGTACATTTGCACAGTAAAGCTTGATACGTTGTCCGCCATAATCACACCGTTTCTGTCAAGTATTTTTCCCCTGGGAGCTTTAACAGGAATATCTTTTATCCTTTTTACATCTGCAACAGCCCTGTATTCTTCCCCTTCAACTATGGTGAGAACAGCCATCCTGAAACCTAATACACAAAGTACTAATGCCATAATCAAATATAAAATATTGTACCTGTTTTTAAAAAACTTCTGTAAATTCAAATTAGCCCACCTCTTAAGCTATTTAACATCTAATTTATTAAATATTATAATTATTAATTTATGTACAAAAATAATCAACACAGTATTTAATATAATTTCAAGAAGAATACTTTTTACAATATTAATTGCATTTTCTACGCGAAATCTCAGAAAAAACAATATTAAATACAAAAGAAAGTGCATACAAACTGTGGATATTGCAGATACAGCCATGTATGCAGTATAATTCTCTTTTAGAATATCCCCGGTATATGTTCCGATTATGGAACCTATTAAAAAATATACAAGTATGTAAACACCAAATACATCATAAATCATTGCATCATACATTGCTCCTGTTATAATACCTAATATGCCACCTGTTATACCGTTCGACATCATTGAAAAAATAACCAATAGAACTAATGAAAGATTGGGAACAACTCCAAATATATTAAAAAAACTAAGCAGAGATGTTTGAACAATAAAACCTATAACAATAAGAGCAGCCATTAAACTGAATTTTTTCATTTAATTACTACCTTTCATATCATTTCATTTAGCAACCTTCAGAACAAATACTCTATTGAGTTTCGTAAATTCAACTGAAGGCTCCACAACAATTTTTTGAGATGATGCGTCAGTTGTAGCCACAATTTCTTTAACATCGCCTATATAAATATCCGGCATAAAAATTTCTCCCATACCTGACGTCAACAGTGAATCTCCTGCTTTTGCTTCTGCCTTGCTGTTAAAAAAGTAGCCGGTTATTACGCCGTCAATACCACCTTGCAGTATTCCGCTTTCGTCGTTGTCAATATCCCTAAAACTTATTTTACAGTTTTCATCAAGCATTGTAATAACTTTTGACCAATCGGCAGAAGTTTCTGTAACAACACCTACAAGGCCTATTTGAACAACTCCTTCATTGGATTTAACAGCACTTATTACAATATCATTTTTTTTCAAGCCATCATTTTCGCCTTTATCTATTGTCAATCTGCTAAACCAATTTGAATCGTCAAGTGCAATTACTTGTCCAACTACATATTCATAATCAAGGTTCTTTTTCATCTCATATTCTTTTTCCAGTGCTTCTGATTTATTTACAACATTCTCTAATACCCTCACCTGCTCCTGAAGTTCATAAACTTTGTCCGTAAGCATGTTGTTTTCTTCACGCATCCGGACTATATCCCTTACAGAATAAAATGAATTTGTCAGTGTCTGCCCGGTATTAAATGTAATTTTTTGGAAACCAGCAACGGCGCTTCCAAAAAATCCCAAATCAATTCCTTGAGCTCTGCCAATAGAAGATAACCCGATTAATATAATCAGTATAAAAATTGTAAACACAAACAATATTCTTGTAAAATGCTTTTTAAGAAAATCCATTTGTCCACCACTACATAGTTTCACATATTTTTCCCGCGCCCAAAACAACACTGTCCAACGGTTTTTCTGCTATAAATACTTTAAGCCCTGTTTCTTTTTCAATAAACATATCCAGACCTTTGAGCAAAGCCCCTCCTCCGGTCAAATAAATTCCGTTTGAGTAAATATCAGAAGACAATTCGGGAGGTGTTTTTTCCAAAACTCTTTTAATAGCACTTAAAATACTACTAATCGTCTCCATTATTGCTTCTCTTATTTCGTCGTTTGTCACGATAATATTTAATGGAAGACCTGAAACAATATCCCTTCCTCTTATTTGCATTTGTTCAGGATATTCCTGCTCGTCTTTTTTATATTCATCAACTTCTTTTTTTCCTTCATTTTCTTTATCATCATTACCCTTTTCGTCTTTTCCGTCTTTTTCATTATCATTTTTTTCAATTTTGGTATGATGATTTATATCATAAAATTCCTTGCTTGCATTACCTATTGTAGTTTTAATTTTTTCTGCAGTAACCAGGCCTATTTCCATTTTATATTTGGATTTTATATAGTCTTTAACACTGACATCCATATCATCCCCGGCTATCCTGAGAGAATCAGAGGTAACAATGCCTCCTAATGAAATAACCGCTATTTCTGTTGTTCCTCCACCTATATCAACTATCATGTTCCCGACGGGTTTGTCAACATCTATATTTGCCCCTATTGCCGCGGCCATGGGTTCTTCTACAAGCTTGACCCTTCTTGCACCTGAGTCATAGGCTACCTCTTCAACAGCTCTTTTCTCAATGGAAGTAACCCCTACAGGTACACAAATTACAACATCAGATTTTACAAACTTTCTTTTGTTCAATGACTTGTCTATAAAATATTTAACCATTGCTCTTGTAACATCAAAATCTGCGATAACCCCATTTTGCAATGGCCTTATGGCTTTAATGGCCTTCGGCGTCCTATCGAGCATTAACTTAGCGTCCTGTCCTACAGCACAAACCTCATTTGATCTTATTCTTATAGCCACTACAGACGGTTCATTCACGGTTATTCCATTATTGCTTACATATACCAATGTATTTGATGTTCCTAAATCTATTCCTATTTTTTGTGTAAATAAATCAAAAAACCACATATTTTAATTCCTTTCATAGTCGATTATAATAACCCTTCCTCCTTAAAGCTGTAAAACACGCCATCACCTATTATTATATGATCTAATATCCTTATACCCAATATTTTTCCGCATTCGTCAAGCCTGTTTGTCAATGCAATATCTTCGCGGCTGGGTTCTGTTTCCCCACTGGGGTGATTATGAACAAGAATTATAGAAGAGGCTGAATTAACAACAGCTTCAGAAAACACTTCCCTTGGATGAACAATGGAGGAGTTCAGGCTTCCCACAGAAATATTAGAAACTTTTTTTATGTTGTTTTTAGTATCCAAGAGAATAATTTTGAAATATTCTTTTTTATAATATCGCATTTCCTCCATCAAAACAACTGCCGCATCACTTGGAGAGGAAATTTTTATTTTTTCAATTTTTAATGTACTGATCCTTTTACTCAATTCTGCAACAGCCACAAGTTGTGCTGCTTTTACATCGTTTATTCCTTTGAATAATTTAAATTTTTCTACTGTTCCCTCCGCTATATTTCTTAGACCTTTTCCATCCTCATTTAATATTCTCTGTGCCAACATTACAACATTCTCTTCTCTGTTTCCCGTCCTTAGAATTACCGCAATGAGTTCAGAATTAGACAAATAATTAGCGCCATATTTAAGCAGTTTTTCCTGAGGCCTGTCATCTGCCGGAATTGATTTTATAGTATAATTAGTATTGTCCATTTTTCCCTCCAATATGCAATATTTAAGACTTATAACAAACTTTGGTTAAAATGTTTTACCAGCAAACTATTAAGCTTTGACAGAGGTAAACCCTTAACGTTGTTGTAGCAGCCATGAATCCCTTTTACCAAAAGTTCTCCACAACCTTGTATTCCATATGATCCTGCCTTGTCTATATATTCACCGGTATCTAAGTATTTTCTGATAAAATCATCTGTCAATTCATTAAATTCGACAGCAGTTTCTTCATAATCAATAACCTTACGGCCGTCTTTACTGTCAATTATACATATACCTGTAAAAACACTGTGAGTTTTTCCAGAAAGCGATTTTAACATTTCAAAACCTTCATTGTATTCTCTGGGTTTTCCCATTATTCTGTCAAGATAAACAATTGTATCAGCAGCAATAATAATTCCCGTGCCTTTATATTTATCAAGAACCGTTAATGCCTTTCCCAAAGCAATTTTCATAACAGCTACTTGGGGCAGGTCGTTTTTATTGACTGTTTCTTCCACACCGGGCGGATAAATAACCATATTCTTTATATATTTTCTTAACATTTCAATACGCCTTGGTGAACTTGATGCAAGAATTATATTTTCCATAATACCACAATATCCTTAATAATATTTTAAGTTTTTGAAAATTTACAATCTCATATAAATTATTATTGCAATCAATATACCTATTATTCCTGCCACAGTAAGATTTGCACTAAATCCGAATGTTATTGAAATAATGTTTAAATCCAAAGTAGCCGGTCCAAAACCTATGAAATCACCATAATTTAATATGGGAAAGTATCCTGAGAAAGCTTTGCCTAAGATTGTCCCTATAATTGCCGAAACTACAACAATCAGAATCAAGTTAATAGAATTTCCGCCCTTTCTCATATTAAACCTCTCTCCTAAGCTTCAATAAAGTTTTATTTAAATTATCTGTTACAAAAATTGATGCAAAACCTACAAAGCAACCGGTAAATATACTTACTAATGATAATATAGGCATATAGTAATACATATTTGCATTCTCAAAAATTATTGCTGCAACTGTTATCTGAGAAGCGTTGTGTGCCATAGCCCCCAAAACACTTACTCCTATCAAGCTCAATTTTTTAAAATATTTTAATACTGCGCCCATTACAATAGTGCTCACAATTCCGCTTACAATACTGTAAATAAATGTTATGGGATTAGTTGCTACTAACATTAAAAGGATGCATCTGATTACAACAATCATCAAAGCATCTTTAAATCCAAATACAACCATGGCGGACAGCGTTACGATATTGGACAATCCCAGCTTTGCTCCCGGAGCAATATAAGGCAGAGGGATCATTCCTTCTATAATGTTTAAAATCAAAGCCCCTGCAGTTAGAAGCGATAAAAATACATATTTTTGCAGTTTATTCATGTTTTTCTCTTTCTTTTGCTATTTTGTCATAATATCAGAATCATTTTCATTTTTTTCATTATCTACAATTGTTATCATCAGCCCGTTAGGAAGACAAGCTATAAATTCGCCGTCACTGCTGATTTTACCCTGGTGAAGACAAACCTTATCAGGGCATGAGGCATCTTGTACCCAAACCTTACCACCTTCTATATGAATTACATTATAACCTGAACCACTTTCTACTTTAAATTCTGTTTTATAATCTTCAGTTAATGTATATTCCCCAACCAATTGGTTGTTCGAGTAGACATATGCTATCTTTTTTCCCTTATCTGCGGTATTCATGCTCCCGAAAACCAATATCATAACATTTATAACAATTATAATTAAAATTAAACCAATATCATATTTATTAATTTTATTTTTCATAATAATCCTTTTCTTGCTTTTTAGACTATTTATTTTATCATTTATCCAATATTATTTCAAGCTTGTATATTCATTTTATTTTCTTTTTCAACTTATTTGTTACTATTCACAGTCAAAAATCTTCTTATTGAAATGAATGCGTCAACCCGTTGTCATTCTGAACCTAAGGTGAAGAATCTCCTAAACAACGTTCATATAAGGGGATTTATGCCTCAGAATGGCCCCGTGAATAGTAATCATTATTTCTTTTTATTCCCTCATAATTTTTATGAGAGGAGGAAAAATTTTAAATATACTTGTTATTTCGCTGAAATTAAGCACATAAAAAATTTTGCACAATTTAATAGATAAAATGACGATTAAGGATAATAATATGCTTTCAAATTTAGAATCTGAAATTTCCGGTGTTGAAGATGATCTGCTTGAAGGTAGGACGAAGAATTATACCAAAGATATTTTAATGTTAAAAAACAAGCTCTTGTTTTTAAAAAAACACTACGAACCCCTTTTAGACATTGTTGAAGATTTGACGGAAAATGAAAACAAAATTATTGATAAAAAGTCCATTGCCTACTTTGTGATTTTGTTTAACAGAATAGAACGCCTCAATAGAAAAGTGGGAAACCTGCGTGATTATGTCACTCAAATAAGAGAATCTTATCAAGCTCAATTGGATATTAACTTAAATAATACCATGAAACTATTCACCGTGCTGACTGCGGTTTTTTCTCCCCTGACCCTGATAGCCGGCTGGTATGACAACACCTCCATTTGAAGCATCAGTATATCAATAAACTCTATTTATTTCTCAATAACCATAAAGTCCGTGACAAGTCTTGCAAGTTTGCCGTCTTTATCAAAACCGTAATAAGTGGGAAATATACCTTCATTCCACCCGCTGGCAAAAATCACAATATTGCCGCCGTTTTTTTTGTCAATCAACATTTCTGCACAAGAATATTCACTTTTCATTACAGCATCCTTTACGGCTCTTTCGTATATATCCAGTTCTTTTTCACTCATAACGTCCAAAATTTTCATGACTGATTCATCCATGAAACACCCCAAGCCGTTTTCAACTTCATATCCCATAAATTCATCATATCCGAACCCTTTCGATGATTCACCTTTGAACAATGCTAATTCCCATTTAACAGGATAGTTATCATTAACCCTTAGCTCTGCTGCAATTGTTTGTTTTTTTCTGTTCTCGGTCTTTCCAATATATATATACACAGTGTAAGTGCCCGGTTTAACATGCTCCGCATAGCATTCATCGTCATACATCAGAATAGGATCAGTCGAAATTATTCTGCCTGTTGGAAGATTTAATTCTCCTGCCTTGATTTTTTCTACCTGCATTCTTCCAAATTCAGTATCAATCATTTTAGTGTTGCCGTTTGTTATTGTAAGTACGTCAAAATTAATATACATACTATGCTCCTTAATTTATTTCTTTATTATTTCTTTCATCAAGTATTTTTTTCAGTTCATCCATGAAAGTATTTATATCCTTAAATTTCCTGTAAACAGAAGCAAACCTGACATATGCAACATCATCTACGCTTTGAAGCTCATTCATCACTAGTTCTCCAATAACTTCTGTGGAAACTTCATTTTGAAATGTATTTAAAAGTTGTTTCTCAACCCTGTCTGCAATACCTTCTATTTGTTTAAAGCTTACAGAACGCTTATCACAGGCTTTTATCAGTCCATTAATAATCTTATCTCTGTTGTATCCCTGCCTGGTTCCGTCTCTTTTAATAACAACAATTTGTGTTTCTTCTATTTTTTCATATGTTGTAAAACGATACCCGCATTCTGCACATTCTCTGCGGCGTCTGATTTTAAAACCATCATCTGTAGGCCTGGTATCCACAACTTTGCTTTCCTGGCAATTACATTTCGGGCATTTCATAATATTTCCCCTTTCTTTGATTTTACTAAAAAAAATACCAAAAGTAAACAAGATAATTAAATTATTATATTTTACTTTAATTTATTCATAAATTCTTTTTCATTAATTATAAATCTTTCATGAATACCTTCTCCGATTTTTTTATCCTCATCATAGGCATCCACTTTAAAGACAAGTCTTTTTCTGTCAATTTCAATCAATTCTGATTCTACCCACACCTTTTTCCCAACAGCTGTAGCGCTTATGTGTTTTATATCAACACTTATACCTACTGTAGAAAATCCTTCAGGCAGAAATTCTTCAACTGAATTCATTGAAGCGTTCTCCATAAGCCCTATCATCATAGGTGTTGCAAAAACTAATGCTGCACCGCTGCCAAAGGCTTTTGCCGTATCTTTCATCGTTACTGTTTTTTCTTCTTTATGTTTTAATCCTACATTTAAATTAACTTCCATAATAACCTCCTTTAATTATTTACCAATTTGTTTAAACTTTTTATTAAATATTCGGCTATAGACTTATTGGTTCATATAAATACTCATGCCCGGAAGTGCAAACTCAATTCCTTCTTCCTTAAAAACATCAATTATTTTAAAGTTTATATCGTTTTTAATATCCATATACTCAATATAGGCACTTGTTTTAGTTAAGTATTCCACTGTAATATCTAATGTGCCCTGTCCAAATTCTGAAAAGTTAACAAGAGCTGAATTTTCTTCAACATTCGGATGACTGTCAAGCATGCTCTTAATTTTTTCAATTGCATTTTTCAGCTTTTCCGGCTCTGTTCCATAAGCAGCTCCCAATTTAAAGCTTACTCTTCTGTTTTCCCTTATGCTGTAGTTTATAACTTCTCTATCAGCAAATCGTGAATTTGGAATGATTACCAATTCTTGATCAAATGTTCTGACTTTAGTGCTTCTCAGACCCATTTCCTCGACTGAACCTTCAAAGGAATCCACCCTAATCCAGTCACCTATGCCGAAAGATTTGTCAGCAATAATAACAAACCCGCCGAAAAAATTTTTTATCAGGTCTTGTGAAGCCAGTGCCAAGGCTGCACCGCCTATCCCAAGCCCGGCAAGCACACTGCTTAACTGCTTAAAATTAAATTCTGCTGCTGCTACAACTACGGCCATAATTATTATCACAGCCTTTATTACCTTAGACAAGTGGAAAAATGCTGTCTTACCTATTTGAGTTTTCTTTCCTATGGCATTGTCAGAAAAAGTATCCGTATATGCTGTTACGATTTTCAACAAACACTGGGTTACAAGTATTATTATGCATGTTCTGTAAACTCTGTTTATAAATAATCTAATTGAATTATTAAACGGCAAAACCAACAAGGCTAAATAAAATGCAGTGTAAGTAAAAAAATTCAGAAGCGGTTTTTCTATTGAATCAATTATCAATATAGTTTTTTTCAGATTATATTTTTTTATTATTTTTCTGACTAATTTAATAATAATATTTGTTATAATGCTCCTGAACATCAGAAATGCTATTACAATAAAAAAGGACTTTATAACTGTTTCAACTTCTACTTTTCCAACAAAAACCATGGTGTACTTCCTTCAACTTAATTGTATACAATATCTCATCATATGGTCAAATTGTATTTTCAATTATCTTCAATTGAATTAATTATACAATATATCTATAGAATTTAAAAGAGGTTTTGAAAATCAAAACCTCAACAACTATGTTATTGTCTCTTTAATGCTTCTACAGGGGGCAGGTTTGATGCATTTATCGCAGGGTATACTCCAAACAGCAACCCTGACGCTATTGCAACAAAAGATGCAATTTTAACTGAATCAAAGCTTACTACTGCAGGAAGTCCATAATTAGAAACTATGGAAACAGCCCACGAGCCTAAAAGAATACCTACAATACAGCCGATTATGCTTACATAAACGGCTTCAAGCATAAACTGAATAAGCAAATCTCCTTTTTTGGCTCCCATAGCTCTTCTGACCCCAATTTCCCCGGTCCTTTCAGTAACAGCAACAAGCATTATATTCATAATTCCTATACCCCCTACCAACAGCGATACCGCCGCTATTCCACCGAGCAGCACAGTCATTATGCGGTTTGCCTGGTCTGCCTCCTCAACTAAGTTATTTAAACTTGTAATGGTAAGAGGTTCTTCTCCTTTTTTAAATACATTTTCATCTTTGTTCTCGCTTTCCGGATCTTGGGAATCCGGTTCACCGGCAGGTTCGGGCTCCTCAACTATAACCTCTTCTCCTCCCGGCGCCTCCATAGAAACATCTTCATCTATATCGCCGCCTGGAGCTTCCTGCTCATTATTCGGTGTAATATTATATCCTAAACCTATTTTGCGCTTATAAATCCTGCCCAGTTGAACAATAGCAAGTTCACTATCCTCTGCACTGATGGATTTTGCCCAGATCTCCGGAATATTTTTTGTATCTAAAATTTTCATGGCAGATGTATAGGGTATAACTATTTTATCATCAATACCGTCCCCCTGCCCTTTTCCCTTTTCAGAAAGTACTCCCACAATTCTATAGTTTATGCCGTCTATTTTAATTATCTGTCCCACCGGACTTCTCCCGCTCAGCAAATTACCGGCAACATTATAGCCTAAGACAGCAACAGGTGACCTTTGCTTTACATGAAGAGATGTAAAAAAATTGCCCAATATTACAGGGTGATCTTTTATTTCCGGATAATGCTGATTTACACCGACAATATCCATTTCGCTTTCATCTCTTCTCCACCTTACAGGTGTATCTTCGGTATAAACTACAGGAGTAGCATATTCTACTCCTTCAACCCTATCAGGCATTTCTTCAGCTTCTTCCGGTTCAAATATAACATTCTCAGCATTTGATTTAATTACTATTACATTCTCACCAAGACTCTCAAATTGAGAAACTATGGATCTTCTTGCCCCTTCTCCTATCCCCATAAGGCTAACAACTGCAGCAACGCCAATAGAAATACCAAGCACCGTAAGAGATGTCCTCAGCAGATTGGACGTTATTCCGTCAAAAGCCATTAAAGCTGAAAATTTAAGCCTTATGAAAAAAGATAAAATCTTACCCTTATTCTGCATCACCATCACTCCTATTGCTCTGTATCAGATTGATCTGTGCTTGGCAAAATAGAATCATTCTCAGGCACAGACTGGCTGGGCATCAAATCCTTAGTGCTGCCTGTAACAACAAGCTGACCCTCATCTAAACCGCTAAGAGCTTCCACATATTTGTCGTTCATTAATCCTGTTTCAATTTCCACAGTCTCTGATTCTCCACCTTCATTCAGTATTTCTACCTTTTGTTTTCCATCTTCTTCAAATACAGCTTCTATAGGAATTAAAAGAGTATCTTCCGATTCTCCTGAATTAACGAAGCAGTTCGTATTCATTCCCGGCCTTAGACCTTCTCTTCCTTCAACCTTTATTTGAACATTGTAAACAGTCTTTCCGTCTCTGTCGGTGTATTGATCCATTCCCATTACCGTACCTTCAAATTTCTCACCCGGAAGTGCATCCACGGTTATATCAACCGGTGCATCCTGGACTATGTAAAGGACATCTAAATCTGATACGGTTGTATAAACATACATTTCATCTGTGTTGTACATATCCATGAGCTGGATATCCCATCGATCGCTTGTTTCAGATGCTTGAATTGTATCCCCTACATTGTAATTTAAATATGAAACCATTCCATCAGATGGTGCAGTTACCATAAGCTTAGTTGTAAGTTCAGAAACCTTGTCTATTTTTTTATTAACATCTTCTATTTCACGATTTTTATCATTTATTTTACTGTATTCACTTCTAATTTCGTCAATCTTTGATTCAATTGTTTTTTCAACGTCATTTCCTGCTATTTTTATTAATGTTTGACCTTCCTCAACAAAATCATTATTGTTTACAAGAATTTCAGTTGCAACTATATTTTCCAAAGAAGATGTATATATAACGCTTTTTTCTTTAGCATATGATTTGACTGTAGAATCATATCTGAAGAGTTCAACAGGCACACCATTCTCCTGCCTATAAAGCATAGCTTTCATGCCGGGCTGTATAAGACCGGGATTATCAGCCTCAATCATGCCGTTGTACACATAGTAAATACTGTTTGAATCAGGAACCGGATTTGCATTTAGTGAAGTTATAGTTCCCTTACAATAATCGTTCACCGCAGGATAATACTGCATATAAGGATCTTGAGACTCTTGGTTCCCATCGGTTATTTCTTTTTCACCTACTCCTCTCATGAACATTATAAGGACAGAATCACCTGATTTTATATTAGGGTATTCTACCTGGCTGGCTTTAAAAGGAATTTTTAATTTGCTGTCGTCAACTATTTTGGCAATAGCTCCTTCTAATTCATCTCCCTCAGATATTGTCATTTCTGTTATTCTACCTTTAATGGGTGCCTTAATAACTATTCCTTCATCGGGATTTACCTCTTCAATACTGGATATATCTTTATTTATCGTTTTACCAAGTGATTCTAATTTAGAATTAATTACTTCATTTATTTCTTGTATTTCCTCCTGCTTGCTTTGTATGCTGTCATTAAGTTCTTCCAATATTTCTCCCAAATTTGATGCTGACAGTCTAATTAAATTATCACCTTTTTTAATTATTTGGTTAGGTTCAACAAAGATTTCTTCAACAGTATATACAGCAGTAATAGGGCTTCCATTTGAATCTGTAACACCTTCCGGCTTCGGTGCGGTAATCGAACCTCCATAGTTTCCGTTTAACTGTCCTGTAATATTTACCCCCTGCACTATGCTTCCTCTTTCAACAGGCTTTGTTGCATATTTAGGCCCTGCCGAAACTTGAGCAGAATCAGGAACCAACTGCTTGGCGGTAAAATATCCACCTACAAATACTAATGCTAAAACAACTACTATTGAAATTATTTTTTTATACATTTATTTTACCTCCATTAATTTCGTCAGACACTATTTCTCCATCCATTAGCCTGATAATTCTGCTGCCGTATTCGGCAATTTCTTCTGCATGTGTTACCTGAACAATTGTCATTGATTTCCGATTTAATTTAATAAATAATTCCATAATCAGTTCTCCCGTCTTTGTATCCAATGCTCCTGTAGGCTCATCGGCCAAAATAATTGACGGGTTGCCAACTATTGCTCTTGCTATAGCAACTCTTTGCTGCTGACCGCCGGACATTTGGGAAGGCAGATGATGCATCCTGTCTTTGAGTCCTACCATCTCCAAAGCATTTTCAGCAAGTTCGTTCCTTCTCTTAGTATTTATTCCTCTATAAATCAAAGGAATTTCAACATTTTTTTTTGCATTCATCCTTGGTAGCAAATGAAAGTTCTGGAACACAAAACCAATGAACATGTTTCTTATTTCCGACATTTTAGAATCGCTTAATTTATCTACAAAGTTTCCTGCTAATTCATATGTACCGCCTGTAGCGCGATCAAGACACCCTATTACATTTAAAAGCGTGGATTTTCCAGATCCTGATGGCCCCATAATAGAAACAAATTCCTTATCATTTATTGAAAGTGATACATTCTTTAATGCCTCGACCTGAACTTGTCCAAGCTTATAGAGTTTAGCGATATTCTCCATTTTAATGATTTCCATATCTCACCTCTTTACATTAAGTCCCTTATATGACGTAAATATTAACAAAAAAGTTCTTATATTTTAATTTTTTCTTAGAAAATTTTTAACGTATAATTTCTACTTAATAACATCAACGTATAATGAGTCAATCCAAATTTTATTTTTACCCTGGTATTCAATATAAATATTCAAGTAATCCGCATCTGTAACATTTATGGGAACAGTAAGTTTGGACCATTTATCATCGTTTATGTTCGCCAATGCGTGAAAATTGGAACTCAGTGAGCCGTTCTTATAAGCTTCAAGAACTATGCTGGATGCCACATTACTTTCAGATTTCATTTCAGCGGTAATGCTGATTTGTTTTTTCAACAAGTAATTAAATTTCTCATCTCTAAAATCAACAACGGCAAATAAGGTTTTTATCTTATCTTCACTTTCATTGGAAACAACCAGTGAATTCTTGCCTTCAACATAAATGTCACTGTCTATTTCAGCTTTGCTTCCTGTATATCCAACATCGCTCAAAAGTTTATCATTAAAATACATTTCCGTTGAATCTGATATTTCTGTATTTTGTGACTCCTTTGGGGAATCCATTTCTCCTTGTGTTACAGCATCCAACGCCCTGCTTTCTGAAAGCTTTTTTATTAATTTATTACCTGAAAGAAGAACCAGCACAACAACTATAACAGAAACCAATATTCTGACGATTTCCTTCCCTATACCTGTCTTTCTGTTTGTTTTTTCAGCATTATTATCATTAACATAAATATCTAAAACCGGTGTACTTTCCTCGGATTTTATGCTCGATGATTCTTCATATGTACTTTTTGGCTTATGTTCCTCTAATTCCTTTAAGCTTTTTGGTTCCTTGTGTTCATGTTCTTTATGTTCGTATTCCTCATGTTCCTTAAATTCATTCTTATTGAAAACTGCTTTTTTCTCGAAATCGCCTGTACCGAAGATCATTGAATATATAGGCGAAACTTTCATTTCTACAAGTGCATCTTTTGGAAACATATATTCCTTTGTCAGGCACCTGACAATTATTTTTAAAATATCCGGCGGAATTGAATCTGAAATATTGTAATCTATTATCTCAGAGCCCGAAAATATAAAATGAATAATATTTCCCATCCTTTTAAAGGATTCGTTATCTGTTATGTCATATTCCTGTTCAAATATAAGATTTAAGTCCACAAAAACAGTATTGTCTGAGCTAACGTAAAGCCTGTCCAAATCAAGGATTTTCTGTTGAACAACATTTGTCATATTAAATATATTCTGGGCGAGGTTAATAACGTTCTCTGATAAACTAAACTGCTGTTTTAAAGTCATGCTATCAGATAGGCATTCTCTCAAACCTTTATACTCTGTTTTTAAGGGCTTTGTGTATATGTATATACGATCATGTGTATCATAACATTCTAATATATTGGATGATAGCTTCCTTAATTCTTCTAAATTTATAAGATTGATAACCTTCCTGCTGGTTATTATGTTACTGTAAAATGTGTCACCTGTATCATTATCCGTGCATTCCAATACTCTCTGAAATACATTTTCATAAATAGTACGGATAATCTTATAATTATTATTCATGAACCGCCCTCCTCTCATAATAATCCTACTATATATTAACAATAAATTCGACAAAAAGAAAGAGATTTTTAATAGTATTTTAAATGTTTTGTATTTTATATCCAATAAATTTAACAAACCGGGCATAAAAAAATGAGGACTATTTTTCGTCCCCATCACTTTTAATTTCATATTCTACATTTTCAACAACATTTGATTTTTCCCATTTTTGTTTTTTCTGTTTATTATCGTAATTGCCATAATACTTTTTTGTTTTGTCAAACACAGCCGTAAGAAGATATACAAGCATAATCCCATCATCAATAATGTTAAATCCAAATACAGGGGCAGGTATTAAATCCACAGGGCTTAAAATATAAATCAAAGGTATTATAATGCGCCATTTTTCTTTAAGCGGTACATTTTTATCAAATAAAAATTTGAAAATCAAACTAAATCTCATCTTAAAGTACAAACTCCCTGTCAGGAAGTCTTTTTTGCAGTTTGATTACAAAATTATTTGAAGGATCTTCATCTCTTGAATTTCCCAATACAATATGTGTAATATTCATCTCTTCTGCAAAATCCACAATTGTTTTTATAACATCCTTTGATCTTTTTACAGTTAAATCAGCCCCTACACTTTTTGTAATTTTGAACAAATACTCTAATGCATCTCCATCACTGAAATTATATAGAAATTTATCATTTTCATTTACTACGTGCAACACATAAAGATTACATCCACGTTCCTTTGACAGTTTTGCACCCTGCCATATGAGTTTCTCACATGTTTTTTGTTGTGTAACACAAACCAGTATATTTTCGTGCATCACTATTCTCCTTAAATGGCGGGAATATGTGGGAATTGAACCCACCCAGGACGGTTTAACGCCCCACAACTGATTTTGAAGACCAGGAGGCACACCAGCACCTATCTATCCCCACGGGATATTATAATAACACGATGGCAAAACAATTTCAAGCCAAATTTTCATATACATATGTTATAAACATCCATATCTTTATCTGTAATGTTTAATTCCATAACATCCACCAGAGCAGATACAGTATCCAAAGAGGTAAACACATTTACCGAAGCCTCAATTGCACATCTCCTTATTCTGAATCCGTCTCTGTTTGATACATTAGACTTTGTAGGAATATCAACAACAAAACCTACATTGCCGCTCCTGATTAAATCAATGATATTTGGTTTGGCTTCAATTTCTTTCTTAAATGTTACCGCATTTATCCCATGGTCATTAAGGTATCTGGCTGTCTTTTCTGTGGCCGCAATTTTATATCCCATCTTGTTTAATTTTATCGCTGCAGGCTTAAAGTTTTCTTTATCCCTATCTCTTATTGTGGCAATTATTATTTTATTTTTGTCAGGCACTTTAAATCCTGCCGCTCTAAATCCTTTATACAGTGCTTCATAATAATCTATGCCAACCCCCAAAACTTCACCTGTAGATTTCATCTCCGGGCCAAGACTGACTTCTACACCGTCAAGCTTCTGTGTTGAAAAAACCGGAACTTTTATTGCTGTAAATTGAGATTCTTTATACAATCCTGTTCCATATTTCATGTTTCTGAGCTTTTCACCCAGCATTACCATTGTAGCAATTTCAATTGCCGGAATTTTTGTTATTTTGCTTATATAAGGCACCGTCCTGCTTGAGCGGGGATTGACTTCAATTATATAAAGTTCGTTTTCATGCTCTATAAACTGTATATTGATCATCCCTACAGTTTTTAGAGCCTTTGCAATTTTTTCTGTGATAGATACCAATTGCTTTTTAATTTCTACGCTCAGATTTTTTGGAGGATAAATTGAAATGCTGTCCCCGGAATGAATACCTGCTCTTTCCAAATGCTCCATAATCCCCGGTATCAGCACATCTTCTCCATCACATATGGCATCTACTTCTATTTCTCTGCCCATCAGGTATTTATCGATTAAAACCGGATTTTTAGAATCATTATCAAATGCGCTTTGAAGGTAATTAACCAGGTCATCCTCATTATATGTAATTTCCATTCCCTTGCCGCCAAGCACATACGAAGGTCTTACTAGTACCGGATAACCTATTTCCCTGGCAGCCTCTATCCCTTCACCAACTGTAATTACTCCTTTTCCCTTAGGCCTTTTTATTTTTAGGCGTTCAAGCATTTCATCAAATTTTTCCCTATCTTCAGCCATATCAATTTGTTCTTGGCCGGTTCCCAAAATATGAATGTTTTTTTCCTCAAGAAAGCTTGCAAGCTTAATGGCAGTCTGGCCACCGAACTGAAGTATCACACCATACGGTTTTTCTTTATCTATAACATTTAATACATCCTCTTCAGTCAAAGGCTCAAAATAAAGCTTATCGGCAATGTCAAAATCAGTACTCACGGTTTCCGGGTTGTTATTGACAATTATCGTTTCTATGCCGCACTTGGCCAATGCAAATATACTGTGGACAGAGCAATAATCAAATTCCACTCCTTGACCGATGCGTATAGGGCCGGACCCTATTACAAGAATTTTCTTTCTATCGGATACCTTCACTTCGTCATATTCATCATAAGTTGAATAATAATAAGGCGAAACAGCCTCAAATTCTCCTCCGCATGTATCAACCATCTTATAGGCAGCAACAATGCCGTATCTTAATCTCAATCTGTAAATTTCTTCAGGATTTGAATTAATTAAATAAGCAATCCCTTTATCTGAAAAGCCCATTTTCTTAAGCTTTCTTAACCATTCTCTGTCAAGATGGTCAATAATCGAATTTCTTAATAGTTCTTCCTCTTTAACTATATTGTATATTTTATATAGAAAAAATTTATCCACCCCCGTAAGCTCAGCTATTTTCCCTATGCGATACCCTCTTCTTATAAGCTCTGCAATGTACAACAGCCTTTCGTCGTCAGGAGACTGAACTCTTGCTTTTAACTCCGCAATACTTTTTTGTGCTATTTTCGTACTATAAAGGGTATGCTGATTAATTTCCAAGGAGCGAACAGCCTTCAAAATGGCCTGTTCAAAAGAACTGCCAATTGCCATTACCTCACCGGTAGCCATCATTTTTGTCCCCAATATTCTTTTTGCCTTAAAAAATTTATCAAAGGGCCATTTAGGTATCTTTACAACTACGTAGTCCAATGTAGGCTCAAAGGCAGCAAAAGTTTTTCCTGTTACCTGATTGACTATTTCATCTAAGTTGTAACCCAAAGCTATTTTAGTAGCTACCTTTGCAATAGGGTATCCAGTTGCTTTTGAAGCAAGGGCTGATGAACGGCTTACTCTCGGGTTTATTTCAATGACGGCATATTCAAAACTTTTCGGATTTAGTGCAAGCTGGACATTGCATCCGCCCTTAATACCTATTGCATCAATAATTTTGATTGAAGCACTCCTTAGCATCTGGTATTCCACATCTGACAGTGTCTGAGAAGGTGCGGCAACAATGCTGTCCCCGGTATGGACCCCTACAGGATCAAAATTTTCCATGCTGCATATAACTATGCATGTTCCGTTTTCGTCCCGCATTACTTCATACTCAATTTCTTTCCAACCTTTAATGCTTTTTTCAATTAAAACCTGTCCGTTCATACTTAGGTGTAGACCTGCAGACAATATTTCTTTCAGTTCCATTTTATTGGATGCAATACCGCCTCCTGTACCTCCCAGTGTATAGGCAGGCCTTATAATTACCGGATATCCTATTCTTGAAGCTGCCTCTATCCCTGCATCCATTTCATTAACTGTCTTTGAATCCACAATTGGCTCGTTTATCCTGTACATCATTTCCCTGAACTTTTCTCTATCCTCGCCTATTTTAATGGATTCTACACTGGTTCCTATTACCTTTACATTATATTTATCCAATATGCCCTTTTCATAAAGTTCCACGGTCAAATTAAGCCCCGTTTGGCCGCCCATGCCTGCAACAACACTATCCGGTTTTTCCCTTTTTATTATTTTTTCTGCATATTCAACAGTCATAGGCTCAATATAAACCTTGTCTGCAGTGTCCATGTCCGTCATTATAGTTGCCGGGTTTGAATTTATTAGAACCGTTTCAATTCCTTCCTCTCTTAACGCTCTGCAGCACTGCACTCCTGAATAATCAAATTCTGCTGCCTGTCCTATAATAATAGGTCCTGAACCTATAACAAGTACTTTTTTAATATTTTTATCTAACGCCATGATTTTTCTCCTTTATACATGTTTATAAATTTATCGAAAACTATATCAGAATCATGAGGCCCAGGGCATGCTTCAGGGTGGTACTGAACCCCCATAAGCGGTAGTGTTCTGTGATTTAGACCTTCAATTGTTTTATCATTTACATTTAAATGAGTTATCTCCAAATCTTCAGGCAATGATTCCTTATTTATAATATAACCATGATTTTGAGAAGTGATAAAAACTTTCCCAGTTATTAAATTTTTCACCGGATGGTTGCAGCCTCTGTGACCATACTTCATCTTTTCCGTCTTTGCACCCATAGCAAGAGCAATAATCTGAACTCCCAGACAAATACCGGCTATTGGTATCTTGCCGGCTAATTTACTCACCGTCTCTATGGCATAAGACAAATTTTCAGGGTTTCCCGGGCCATTTGACAGGAAAATTCCGTCAAATCCATTCTGCATCAATTCATCAGCACCGGTATATGCAGGGAAAACTACAAGAGAACATCCTCTTTTTACAAATGATTTCAAAATATTAGCTTTAATCCCTAAATCAAGCACACCTATCCGCAGTTTTCCTTCTCCTACGGTTTTTATTTTTTTTGTTGTAACCATATCTACAGCATTATTATTGCTGAAACTTCTGAAATAATTTTCTATTTCAAGACAGCTTAATTTATTGACTGTTATAATTCCTTTCATTGTTCCCGAATTTCTTATTATTTTTGTAAGCTTCCTGGTATCTATACCTTCAATTCCCATAATGCCGTTATTCTGCAAATAAACGTCCAGATCAATTTCACATCTAAAATTATTGGGAACCTTACACAGCTCCCTTACTATAAATCCTCTTACCTTTGGTGTATCAGACTGCAAATCATCTAAATTGGTACCATAATTTCCTATTAGAGGATAAGTCATTACAACAATCTGTCCATAATAAGACGGGTCGGTTAAAATTTCTTCATATCCGGTCATACCAGTATTAAATACGACTTCTCCTACCGTATCTGATATTTTTCCAAAACACCTGCCTTCAAAAATAATTCCATTTTCAAGTATTAACTTTCCATTCATAGTTTCTCCCCCAATCATATTTATTAAAAAATTGCATATATAAATAAATAGCTGCCGCATTTCAGCAACAGCTATTTTCAAAATATAAACAATTATTATTTTTTATAAAAATAAATTTTTTAATTTTCACTTGCTCTTGTTTCTTATAATCATATTTACTCATAAATTTAAGGCCTCAATATATTTTCTATACAAAATATCACATGTATCAGCCTTTGTCAATATGTATTTTTAAAATAATTTTAGAATATTTTTAAATAAGCTAAATATAGCAAAATTCACTGCGATATGTAAACATTAGTTATTAGTACACATTTCTGAAATAATATCCCACGCCCCATTTGGTAAGTATATATTCATAATCTTTATTTTTGTTTTCTATTTTTTCTCTTAATCTTCTCACGTGCACATCAACTGTTCTCAAATCACCGAAATATTCGTATCCCCAAATAATTTCTAAAAGCTCTTCTCTTGAAAATACTTTTCCCGGATTAGTTGCAAGGAGCAGCAAAAGATCAAATTCTTTTGCCGTAAGATTTATTTCACGGCCATGAAGGATTGCCTTTCTGCCCAAGGCGTTTATAATAAAATCATCAGCCACAATTGTCTGATCATTTGATTTTTTTACCGTTCCCCTGGCTCTTCTTAGAATTGCCTTTATTCTTGCTTTTAATTCCAATATGTTAAAGGGTTTTGTAACATAATCGTCAGCACCATATTCCAAACATAATATTTTATTCATGTCTTCATTGTTTGAAGTCAGTACTAAAAGCGGAACATTTGAAATCTCTCTTATTTTTTGACAAACTTCAATTCCGTCCATGTCAGGCAGATTTAAATCAAAAATCACTATGTCGTATTCACCAAGTGAAATTTTCCTTAGCGCTTCACTGCCTTCCAGAGCCGACTCAACTTCATAACCATCCTGCTCCAAGCTATGCTTAAGCCCTTTACCCAACAAAAGCTCGTCATCTAGTATCAACACCTTCATTTGTTACGCTCCTTAAATTATTTTGTTACAAAAATTAAACTTTTAACTAATTTTACATTGAATTGCAAAAAAAGTCAAGGGAAATCAAAACAAAACCCTTTCGTTTCCGATTCTTTTTGTTATCTTAAGCATATCAAAGTATTCAAGAAGGGCTACGGCTGTTTTCCGGTTGATGTTTAACAAATCCCTGTACTCTGCTGCGGTTATTTTTGAATTTTTATTAATATATTCAATCAGCATATTTTTGGAACGATTATAAATTACATCAGTTGTAATACCTGCATCTTTAATTATAATCAGCTCATTGTTTTTGAGCATTAAAGAAATAATTTCCTCGGCATCGCTGCTATTTAATCTTGAAATTAGTTCTTCTTTTTTTACAAATTCAAATCCAGCTTTTTCCAAAATATTTAATATGCCTCTTTCGCATTCTTTATAGACATCGTCATGCCGGATTTGGAAATTAGGCAGTGATATATATTCACCTTCTTGTTTTATCAGCCCCTTTTTAACAAATAAATTTACTGCCATGTCAAATACATTCTGCTTCATATCAGGCAAAAATTTGCTTTTTATTTCTGATTTTTTTGCACCTTTTGTATATCTATTATTTTCATGATAATTAAAAAGGTATTTTTCTATGCTTTCCTCTATTTCTCTCTCAAAACTTTTATGCCATAAATATTTATCGCTTTTTAGGCTGAATGATGTAATTTTTTCTTCTTTCTCAAGAATTTCTGCAATTGTATTTATTTCTTCTTCCGACATTGCTGTTATTTTAGCTATTTCAGCAACAGTCGGAATATCTTTTGAGTGTTCCTTTATAATTTTTTCAATTACCTCCGTACCGGTTCCCTTTTCCTTAACTCTAAGCTCTTCAATGAGATTATCGTCGTATCTTTTCTTTTTAATTGGAACCGGCTCTATTATTTCCCCTCCTCCTATTGTTTCTACAGGGGAATAAAATCTTACAATAAATTTGTCTCCCCTTCTTACCGCCGTTTCTTCTTCAAGACGAAACTGGGCATAACAACTTTCACCTGGGGAAAGCATGTCCCTGTCAAGCAAAACAACCCTGCAAAGTATTTCACTGGTCCCTGTATAAAGGTGTAACCTTGAGCGGTTTTCCACAATACGTTTTGAGTTTTTAAGCAAATTTAATTTCACGTCAAGCATCATTGTATTTTTCATGGAATCAACAGGTGCAATTACACATCCCCTGTAAATTTCAAATTTTTTAATATCGGCTAAATTTATTGCAGTACGCTGCCCGGCAACTGCTCTTTCTGCATTTTGAGAATGAACTTGAATATTTCTTATTTTGCTTGTTTTTTTTACAGGATATATTTCTACTTCATCACCTTTTTTAAGAGTACCTGAAATTAATGTCCCGGTTATAACAGTACCAAATCCGGAGATTGAAAAAACCCTGTCGATGGGAAGCCTTGGAATTGTATTATAATTCCTTTGTTCCACTTCTATTTCTGTTTGCATGACTATTATATTTACAAGATTGTCAATTCCAAAACCTGTTTTTGAGGAAACCTCAGCTATAGGAGCATTTTCCAAAAATGTTCCTTTTAAACTTTCCTTTACATCTTCTTTAACAAGTTCTATCCATTCATGCTCTGCTAAATCAATCTTTGTAAGTACAACAATTCCTTTTTTGACTCCGAGAAGATTAAGAATATTTAAATGTTCCACAGTCTGGGGCATCATTCCTTCATCAGCAGCAATGACAAGAAGTACCAGATCCATTCCTATTACTCCGGCCAGCATGTTTTTTATAAACTTCTCATGCCCGGGCACATCAATTATTCCCGCCCTGCTGCCGTCAGGCAGGTCAAAATATGTAAATCCTAAATCGATAGTAATGCCTCTTCTTTTTTCGTCTTCCCACCTGTCAGTGTCTCTTCCTGTCAATGCCTTTATCAATGTGGTTTTGCCATGATCGATGTGTCCTGCCGTACCGATTATAATATTCTTCATCATTCCTCCACTCATTTATCATTTATCATTTATCATTTAAATATCTTTTTTAAAGCATTAAAAATTATTTCTTCTTCTCCTTTAAGGACAGTCCTCAAATCCATTATGAGATTGTCATTTGCAACTCTGCCTACTATTGGCGTATCCATATGTCTCAACTTCATTTCCAAAGAAGCGGTTGTTATATTCAAAGGCTTCAAAGAAAGAGCATAGCTGTTTATTCTTTCCAGGGGAAGTGAACCACCTCCTATTTGTGATTGGCATTTTTCTATTTTGATTTCACAGCATTTTTCTATTTCTTTAGATAACCTTTCTTTAAGGACTTCAGCACGTTTTTTTATATTATCTAAATCCTCTGTTATCAACCTTAAAACAGGAATGTTATTTACTGCTTTTTCTTCGTTAATGTACTGATGGAACACATATTCTAAAGCAACGGCAGTAATTTTATCTATTCTTAGTGCACGGGTCAGAGGATGTTTTTTAATTTTATCAATTATAGATTTTTTTCCTACTATGATCCCCGCCTGAGGCCCGCCCAGGAGCTTGTCGCCGCTAAAACATACAATGTCAACTCCTGCTCTGATGGATGCCTGAACAGTTGGTTCATATGTCAAGCCATACTTACTTAAATCAACTAATACTCCGCTTCCTATATCCTCTATAAGGGAAATCCCACGGCTATGAGCTAATTCCACCAGCGCGTCCAATGGAACGGATTCTGTAAATCCAACAATTTTATAGTTGCTGGTATGCACCTTCAAAAGAGCAGCCGTTCTTTCATTTATGGCGCCCTCATAATCATATAAATGAGTTTTATTAGTTGTACCAACCTCTATAAGGCTTCCCCCGCTTTGAGCCATTACATCCGGAACCCGGAATGAACCGCCTATTTCCACAAGCTCTCCTCTTGATACAACAACTTCACTGCCATTTGCAACAGCAGAGAGTATAAGAAGAACGGCGGCCGCATTATTGTTTACTGCCATGGCAGACTCGGCACCTGTAATTTCAGTGATTATTTTTTCAAAATTTGAATATCTTGAACCTCTTGTCCCCGATTCCAAATCATATTCCAGGTTCGAGTAGCCGGTTACAAGTTCCTTAATTCTATCAGCTGCTTCTTCTGAAATTACAGCTCTTCCCAAATTTGTATGCAATATGGTGCCTGTTGCGTTTACAACTCTTTTCATGTGGTATGAAGTATAGCTTTTTACATCTCCCTCAATGTCATCATATAGGCAACTTAATTTTTTTAATATTTCTTGTTCATTATCTGAATTATTGATAAATTCTCTTAAGTTTTCCGTTACTTCCCTCACGGAGTCCAAAATATATTCCCTGTCGCAATTTAAACATAATCTTTTTATTTCATTCGAATCCATGAGCTTATCAACTTTTGGTATTAATCTGTAATATTTATTTTTATCCATTACCCCTCCTTTGTTACTTAAGGCTGTTTTTTAAAATAATGTATTTATCCTGCTTTTTCTTCACTCTTCCTATTATTGCACATTCTGTTTCAAGATTTTCTTTTAATTCCTTCATTATCTCATCTGCATATTTTTCCTTTACAGAAAACAATAGTCCGCCTGAAGTCTGTGGATCATAAGCTAAATCAACATAATACTCCTGTATCTCTTCGATCTGGGACTTATCTGCAAAATATTTCCTGTTCCTGTAAGCTCCTGCAGGCACAAGCCCCATTTGAGCATATTCAAATACATCTCCTATAATAGGAATTTTTGTAACATCAATAACAAAAGTAACATTGCTTGCCACGGCCATTTCAGCCGAATGCCCAGCAATACCAAACCCGGTTATGTCTGTACAGCAGTTCACAGGATAATTTTCAATGACTCTCTTTGCATTTCTATTTAAATAAGCCATAACATGAATTGCATCTTTTTCCGTTTCTTCAGAGCACAATCCCGCTTTAAATGCCGTATTGATTATTCCCGTTCCGGCAGGCTTGGTTAAAATTAATAAATCTCCCGGATTTGCTCCGTAATTTTTTAATATTTTTTCCGGTTCAACAAAACCTGTGACACACAAACCGTACTTAGGTTCATCGTCCTCCACGGAATGACCTCCTGCAACTGAAGCACCAGCTTCAATTACCTTGGAAGCTCCTCCCTTTAATATTTCAGCCATTACATCAGGACTTAAACAGTTAGGAAACCCTATTATATTAAGGGCAAAAGCCGGTTCTCCACCCATGGCATAAACGTCACTTAAAGCATTGGCAGCTGCAATCTGTCCAAATATATACGGGTCATCCACAACAGGCGTAAAAAAATCCACCGTCTGAATCATTGCCAGCTGGTTGCTTATTTTATATACGCAGGCATCGTCAGATGTTTCAAGACCTACTATTATTTTATCATTTTTAAATACAGGTAGCTTGCTCAGAACCTGAGCAAGGGTCTCAGGACCTATTTTAGCTGCTCACCCAGAAGCCTTAGTCATCTGCGTTAATCGCACTTGCTCCAATGACATATTATCACCTCACAAAATATTAATCTACTGTTATCAAGTCTTTCATTTTTTCAAATGTTTTATCCCCTATTCCTTTAATGTTCTTAATTTCTTCAATAGAACCAAAAGTTTTTTCATTTCTGTAGTCAACTATCCTTTGGGCATATGTTTCCCCTACTCCGGGCAATGATATTAAATCAGCCATAGAAGCACTGTTGATATTTATTAAACCGCTGTCGGAGGATCCATCTGAATCTTCTCCTGCTCTTGGTATGAATATTTTTTCTCCATCTGTTAGTTTTTCAGCCTTATTGAGGTTCTTCGTACACGCATCCTCCGCCAACCCCCCTGCCATAATTATAGCATCATTAATTCTGTCCCCGTTATTAAATTGATATACTCCCGGAATTTTTACCGCTCCGTCGATATCAACAAATATGTGACTGGTTAAATTTTTTTCTTCAGATATTTCTTGATCTTCTTCCATTTCATAGCTGGTAAAGTTTATTTCCTTTTCCTTGCCGGAAAGTTTAATCCCCACAGCAGACATAATTAATAATGTAATGATTAAAACAACCGCAAGTCCTTTCATGTAAATACGATTGTTCATAAATCCCCCACAGATTATCGATATACTACATTCATTATACAGTATTCTACAAAAAAATCAAAATTTTTTAATTGCAAAACCTCTGTTTTCTGTTATACTATTATTTGACTTGTACTAAAAGGAGTTTTCATATGACTAAAAAAGTAATTCCCTGTCTATTATTATTTTCCATTCTTATGCTAAATTTAAACAAGGCTTATGCAGAGCCTGCTATATTATGTGATACGGCGGTGCTTATAGATGCTAAAACCGGAGCCATATTAGCAGAAAAAAATGCGAATCAGAAAATGTATCCTGCCAGCTTAACAAAGATAATGACTGCCATACTTGTAATAGAAATGGGAGAATTATCCGATGTCATTAAAGTCGACGATGATACACCTTACGAAATAGAGGGCAGTCACATAGCCTTGGAAGCGGGTGAAACGATGACGTTAAAGGACATGCTATATGCATTGTTGCTGCCTTCAGCCAATGACGCAGCCTTAGCATTGGCCAAGCATTATGGTGGAAGTGAAGAACAATTTGTAAAGCTGATGAATGACAAGGCAAAAGAACTTGGTGCATACAATACTAATTTTGTAAATCCTCATGGACTTCATGACAACAATCATTATACAACAGCGGCAGACCTTGCTCTGATAGCTAAATACGCAATGAAGAACGAGACATTCAGGAAAATAGTAAATACAAAAAAATATGAAATAAAGAATACAAACAAAAAAAATGAACCAAGGCCTTTAGCTAATTTAAACAAACTTATTTGCAATTCAGGATATGGACAAATTTATGTTGACGGAACATACATAAGCCCTCTGTATGAATACGCTACAGGAATAAAAACAGGGTACACTCCCGAAGCAGGCAACACATTAGTTGCAAGTGCCGAAAAAAACGGCACAGAGCTGATTGCTGTTGTAATGAAAGGTGAATCCCTTGAAATGTATCAGGATGCCCATAATTTATTTAATTATGGATTTAATGAATATGAAAGCGCTACATTAATTAATAAAAACACCTTTGTTCAAAATATAAAAATTAAAGACGGAGACAGCAAAGAAATTTCAGCAATTGCGGAAAATGGACTTACAGCTCTCATAAAAAAAGACCTGGAAGGAAAAATTGAATCAAAAGTTATAGTTAACGAAATATCGCTGCCTGTGGAGAAAAACGACGTAGTAGGTAAAATTGAATACACATCAGGAGGAAAAGTCATCGGTACGGTCAATTTGATTACTCCCACACAGGTAAAAAGCATTAAGGCACCCAGTACCAGACTTTTTTCGGTAATAAAGAAATTTGTAAGTATAATTGTAATGATGTTAGCTATATCATTAGTTTTGCTAATGACCTACAATGGTTTGAAAACAAAAGCCAAAAAGAAAAGAAGACGGAAAAGATACAATTGAACTTTAACAGGATTAAATTGGAAAAATGCATGCATTATGTCATCCTAAGCTAAACATTATACTCAGGATGACATAATTAATTTTCTCATAACAATATATACAAATTAATAATCGCTATGTAGAATATAGCATGCCTAAAAATTAAATTACAGCTATAGCATCTATTTCCACATTAGCATCCTTAGGAAGCCTGGACACTTCAACACATACCCTTGCAGGTTTCGTTTCGCCGAATATTTCGGCATATTGTTCGTTAATTAAACCAAACTGGTTCATATCCTTAATATATACCGTGCACTTCACAACATCTTTTAGTGATGCCCCTGCTTCTTCCAATACAGCATTAACATTCGTTAATACAATTTTAGTTTCCTCTTTGATGTCTCCTCCGCTATAAAGTTCACCTGTTGCGGGATTAATTGACAGCTGCCCGGAAACATAAATAGTATTTCCAGCCTTTATACCTTGTGAATAAGGTCCAACTGCTGCCGGTGCATTGTTTGTATGTACTATAACATTAGCCATAATACCCTCCTATTTCCAATTTTTTATTCCATATTGTTCAACATCTATAGAGTTGTTATCCAACCATAGTGACTCTAAATCATAAATCTCTCTTTCTTCTCTATGAAAAATATGAACAATTATGTTATCAGTTTCCAATAATATCCACCTACCGGTTTCAAAACCTTCCTTGTAAAAAAAATTTATTTCTTCTTCATATCCCCTTCTTAAAACTTCATCGGCAATTGCAACAGTCTGTCGTTCGTTGCTGCCGCTGCATATTATAAAATAATCGGTTATGGAACTTAACTTTGACACATCCAACACCGTAAAATTATATGCTTTTTTACTGTTACACGCTCTAAGTATTATTTCTATATTCTTTTGGTCTTGATTCATTTTCCCTCCTTTAAAAATTTTAATGTTTTTAATGAATCATTGTCAAGATCCAAATTTCTTACTTTTACATATTCAATCGTGCTTTCAAGTGATATTATAATCGCATCGTCAATGTCATAATAAGCTGTTTTTCTAAGTCTCTCCACACCCTCATACTTTCTAGCCGGCTCTATTTTATCAGCCACAAATATTATTTTCTCTAACAAGCTCATATTTTCTCTTCCCGTCGTATGATACATTATGGCATTCAGTATTTCTTCATCATGCACCTTGAATACTTCCTCTGCAAAGTTAGCACCGATTCTAGAATGTGTCAGGTTATCAGACCCCTTTGTCATTTTTTTCCCGCAGTCATGAAGTAAACCGGCAATTTTTGCTTTTTCCCTATCGGCACCATAATGAACAGCAAGCTTTTCCGCTTCCTCCATTGTGCGCACGCAGTGGTCATACATCTTCGGGTTAAAATTTTTAAGTTTTTTCTTAAGTTCGTTTATGTCCATTGTATCACCTGTACAAATTATTTTTAATTATATACTGTTCCACAGATTCCGGAAGCAAATATTTTACAGATACCCCATTTTTAAATTTCTCTCTTATATCTGTAGAAGATATGTAAAGCATGGGAATTTGAACTAGCTCTATTTGCCCGTTTAAATCTTTCTTTATTTCTTCTATTTTTGCTTCTAAGTTTTCTTTGTTTACTCCCGGCCTTGATACAGCTAAAATTTTACAAAGCTTTAGAAGTTCTTCTGATTTATACCATTCAGGCAAATCGATTACCTCATCAGTTCCGGTGATAAAATAAAATTCCGTATCTGAATACATTCTGTGAAATTTTCGTAATGTGTTTAACGTATAGCTTTTACCTGTGCTTTTACTTTCTATATCAGATACTAAGAATCTATCATTGGATGATGTTGCTAGGCAGGTCATAATATATCTGTGGTAAAAGCTTGTGCATGTTTCTTCCTTATGGGGCGGATTGCCGGTAGGCACAAAAATAACATTATCTAAACTGCAAATATTCAAAGCTTCATTTGCGGCAACTAAATGTCCTAAATGAATAGGGTCAAATGTACCTCCCATAATTCCTACTCTTTTTATTGTCATTTAAAATCCTCTTTTTAGCAATTATACAAACAACTGAATTATACCAACGGCTAAATAAATTGTCAAATTTTTCGGAATATAATAGCCTATGTTAACAGTTTGCCTATTGGCACATTCAATATACATACAAAATATAAGGAAAGTACGATTTGAAACTTCTTAAAACGACATTTACGTCAATCCGTCAAAAACTGTTCATTGACAAAGACAATGCTTTTTTTCCCATTTTTTATTATTTTCTCAGCTATTTCCTCTAAAGTGTACGAATCTCTGTTTACTGCTATATCTATAAACAAAGGAAAATTTATTCCCGTTATATGATAAAAATTCATGCCTTTCATTACTCTTGAAACGGCAATAAAAGGGCTTCCTCCGTACATATCGGTAAATACGATCAGATCATCCTTCGAAAGTCTTTCCACTGCTTCTTCAACTTTGGCTAAAAGCTCCTCAAAGCTTTCCCCCTGTTCAAACGGTATACTCTCGGCATTTTCGACTTTTCCTATGATTAATTCAGAGCTTTTCAACAATTCCTTGCCGAAATTGCCATGTGTTACAAGCAAAATATTTATCATAATTTCAACTCCCTATTATATTAAAAATCTAAACCCATTATTATATATTATAGCATAAAATTATATCATTTTCATAATTAGTTTAAATTCTTTCTCTGCCCTTTTGCCAACACGTACTGAACAAGACATTGGAAGCTTGAAAAAATATACATTTCATTAATTAAATATATATTAATTAAAATTAGTTAAAGAAAGAATTATTAAATCAATCACCGAATGTGCGCTTAATACGTATATTGTATAAAGAAATCTAAATAAGTATTGGAGGATTATTATGAGTAACTCAAATTATAAAAACAATATGCCGCATTATGATTCAATGCCGTTTAACTGCAATCCATCAGTATATACTCCCAATATGGCGCCATACGGCAATACACCTTATATGATGCCTTACGGCGGCAATATGCCTTACATGCCCGGCATGGCACCATACAATAACTCAACTTACATGCCAGGTACGATACCATATGACAATGTATCAAACTATATGCCCGGAACTATGTCGACGCCTGCAGCACCTGGAGTAACCAGGCCCGGTGTTCCGTTTATACCGGAAAACCAAATGCCCGACGGAAATATGCCTGCAGTACCTACAATGCCTACAATGCCTCAAAATGGCAGACCCACCGCTCCAGGCATGCCGCAACAGACTCCTACGGCTCCCACAATGCCTCAAAACGGCAGTCCCACTGCTCCGACTATGCCACAGACACCTACTATGCCTGCAACACCGGGAATGCCTACGCCTCAAAATGGTATACCGGCACAAATAACATGTGAACAGCTCAGAGAACTGATGAGGCGAATGAACTGCAATATGGAAAACAACACCGGTAATACCGACACCAGCAAAATTAACAATAAACAAAATAAAGCAAAAAAATAAAAATTCGTTGTTCTTTTATGTCAATGAAGAATCTCATATAAATGATGAGATTCTTCTGTTTCCATTTTACTCATTAGGGATAAGCAGCTAACATAAATCAAAAGATTTGTGACATATGCTTTAGTATATTTAAATATCAAAGTCGTATTTTGCCATATTTTATATATTTCCGAGAAAATAATTTGCTATTTCCCATAAAGTAATTAATTAATTAAAGTGTACATACAGTTTTTAGTTAAAGCTGCATATAATGATAATTCCGGGGGTGGTTTTTTGATAGAGAATTTGTTGCAGCTGCTTTTACCGTTGTCTATTTTTATTTTCGGCTATATCACAAATGGAACTTCTTTTCCACAGCCTTTATCCAAAGAAGAGGAAGCTAAGCTTATTAAAAAGTCAAAAGAAGGCGACTTGGAAGCAAGAAACACGCTTATAGAAAGAAATCTTAGGTTAGTAGCCCATGTAATCAAAAAATACAAGACGGTAGGAATAGACCAGGAGGATTTGATTTCAATATGAACCATAGGCTTAATCAAAGCTGTATCCACATTTGATGACAGTAAAGGCATACGCCTTGCAACTTATGCTGCCAAATGCATAGACAACGAAGTACTGATGACAATAAGAAGCGACAAAAAACTTAAAAAGGAAATTTCTCTTCAAGGGCCTTTAGGAACAGATAAGGAAGGAAATAATATATACCTTATTGATATTATTAAGTACGAAGGGGAAGAAATTGTAGGTAGACTTGATAAAGAAGAAAAAATAAAAGCTCTTGACGAAATCCTGGATACAGCACTGCAGAAAAGAGAACGTGCTATAATTGAAATGCGCTATGGAATCAGAAATAACGAACATAAAACCCAGCGGGAAATTGCAAAGATTTTGGGAATATCACGCTCTTATGTATCAAGAATTGAAAAAAAAGCATTAAAAAAGCTTCATGATGCTATTGTATCAAATGTAGGAACCTAATACATACAGAGGGGAGGTTTCCCCTCTTGCTCTGCGATTTATTCCTTGACTTTCTTTCTTAAGATATAGTAAGGTTTAACTTTCTTCGGCATTTCCATTTTTACAATTTGCTGAGCATGAGGAGCCGATTCGATTTTATTTCCTTTATCATCATGCATATTTTTAGCAACAATTTCAAAATGCTTTTCTCTTGGACCGAGACATTCTAAAATATCGCCTTCTGTAAATTTATTTCTCTGTTCAATGACAGCTGTTTTTGTGCTTTCGTCATACGACCTTATTATACCTACCACATCATATGTCCTTATATAACTGCTTGACGTATAAATCTGTCCATCATTATACGGATTTCCAAAGTAAAATCCATATGAAAAATCTCTGTGAGATGATTTTTCAAGCTCTTCCTTCCAATATTTGGTGTGCTTTTTATTCAAAGGGTCATCAAGTTCATCCAGCGCATTTCTATATGAACGTACTGTCACTGCAGTGTAATATTCGCTTTTATTTCTTCCTTCGATTTTCAATGCCTTAATTCCCAAGTCTTTGAATTTCTGCAAATATTCAATCATGCACAGGTCCTTTGAATTCATAATGAAGGTCCCGTTGTCATCTTCTTCTATAGAATAATATTGACTGGGTCTTTTTTCTTCCATCAAATAATATTTCCACCTGCAAGGCTGGGCACAGTCCCCCTTGTTGGAAAACCTGCCTGTCATAAAACTTGACAAAAGACATCTTCCGGAATAGGAAATACACATTGCACCGTGTACAAATGCTTCAAATTCCAACCCATCAGGTGAATTATCAACAATTTCCTTTATTTCCTTAAATGTAAGTTCACGAGCCAGTACAATTCTGTTTACTCCCTGTTTGTACCAGAAATTCGCAGCATGATAGTTTGTGGTATTCGCCTGTGTTGATAAATGAATTCTCATATCGGGAATTGTTTGCTTAACTATTTCAATTACACCTGGATCAGCAACAATTAGTGCATCTGCGCCAATTTTTTGCAAATATCTCAAATATTCTTCTATTCCCTTCAAATCATCACTATGGGCGGCAATGTTCACTGTTATATTTGATTTTCTTCCACGGGCATGGCAATATTCAATTCCTTTTTCTAAATCTTTTTTTGTAAAATTTTTACATCCTGCTCTCATACCCATTGCTTTTCCGGCAAAATAAACTTCATCTGCACCGTATTCCACAGCCATAATAAGTTTATCCATGCTTCCTGCAGGAGCTAAAAGTTTAGGCAACATATCTTCTCCTTCTCATTTGATTAATGTAACAGCCAATCCGTCTCCAAGAGGCAGTACGGAAGTAATAAATCTTTCATCTTGTGAAATATATTTCAAATAGTTTCTTAGGTTTCTCACTAAGGTTTTTTTCCTTCTCACAACAAGACCGTCCGTAGCAGTCATTCCCTGATACAGCACATTATCAGAAAGAATTATTCCTCCCGACTTCATTTTACTTAAGCATTTGTCAAAAAATATTTTATAACTACTTTTTGCCGCATCGATAAACGCCATATCAAATATTCCTTCAACCTTATCTAAAACTTCCAATGCATCGCCAAAACATACATCAATTCTATCTTCCAAACTAAACTTTTCAATATTTTTAAGTGCTTCACGATAAAATTTATCACTTCTTTCCACAGTAACAACACGCCCGCTGTCTCCCATGGCTCTACACATAAATATGGCGGAATATCCTACGTTCGTCCCAACCTCTATAATGTTTTTAACACCAAGCTGCCTTATAATAAGCTTGATAAACTGACCGACTTCTTTGTGAATAATCGGAAGTTTCATGTTTTCACATTCTTTTCTAAAATTCTCAAGCTTTTCTTCCTCATCACAAATAAGGCTGTTAATATAGGTGCTGATATATTCTCTATTTATATTATCCATACATACCTGTCCTTAATCAATTAAATACTCATCTGCTGCCTTAATATGCTCGTCATAGCTCTTTGAAAAGTAATGAGATCCGTCACCCTTTGATACAAAAAATAAATAATCTACATCCGCAGGCTCCATAGCTGCTATTATTGATGTCATGCCCGGAGAATTTATAGGTTCCGGCGGCAAGCCTTCAATTAAATATGTATTATAAGGAGAATCTATTGCTATATCATCATATGTAAGCCTTTCCTTCCATTCACCCCTGGCATAATTTACTGTTGCACATGACTGAAGTTTCATGCCGATATTCAGTCTGTTTAAAAATACTGCAGCAACTTCATTCTTTTCTTCATCAAGCTTTGATTCCTTTTCAACTATACTTGCAAGGTTTATTACTTCAGGAAAACTTAATTTTGTCTTTTTCATTCTTGGTTTTATTTCTTTTATATAGAAGCTGTCAAACTGTTTAAGCAGTATTTTTACAATATCTTCTTCAGATGAATCTTTGTACACATTGTAGGTATCAGGCATCAGGTAACCCTGTAAAATGTTTATTTCAGGATTGTCATTTAAAAATTCAAAATCCTCTTTAAATATCTGCCCATTATTCATAATTTTCAAAAGCTTGTCATAGCTTAAACCCAGCTGACCTGAAATCAAATTTGCAACATCCTCCATGGTCATTCCTTCTATAATCGTAATATTGGCAGTATTATCGGAAATTCCTTCTCCTCCGGTTAAAGCCATAAGCAATTCATCAGTATTCATACTCTTTTTTAATGTATAACTTCCTGCTTTCAGCATGCTGTCTCTTCCTGTTTTTCCCGCATAATATTTAAATAGACGCTTGTTTTTTATTAAATCATTATCAAGCAGTATTTTTGCAACATCTTTTGTTGTACTTCCTGAAGGTATTTCCACATTTATTTCTGTATCATCATTTTCGTTCACTGCCCTCAAGCTGTCATTCACATAGCTGTTAGCAAAATGATAAATCAGCAATACAGCAGCAACAACCCCAAGAACGGTAAATAATTTTCTCATATGTCCTCCGTTTAATTCAAAATCTATTAAATTATACAACCTTTAAACTTTAAACACAATAATAAAATTTTTTTCACATAATTCTATTATTGTTTTTTAAATAAAAAATAACAAGCATACTTTTCCTTGCTTGCAGTATGTAAAGTACAGATTTAGAATTTTTATCCACGTATAATATTTATAGTAACTGACATAATAATAATGCTTATTACTCCAAGAGAGGGTTGATTCTATTGAACTTTGAAAAGGGTAAGATTCAACATGAGTAACACTCCCGAAAATAAAATTTCTGATAAATTAAGTGAAATTAAAATGAAAAGAGATGGCATGTTTCAATTATCTGGTGAAGTAAGCGGTAAACTCGAACCGGATATGAATGTTTTCTCAAAGAAAGAAAATACAAGAATCGCCGATAAAAAAATTGCAAACAATAAGCCGTCTCAATTCGGACCTATACTAGGCGTGAATTTTCACATGCTGAAAAAATAATCGTAAAGTAATAAGCGCACAAGCAGCCGGTAGAATATACCGGCTGCTTTTTTTATGCAGTTAATCTTTAACTTCAATAATTATGGGCAGTATCATTGGATTTCTTTTGATCTTTTCATATATAAAACTGCTTAAAGCATCCTTTATAGCCATTTTAATGTTATTCCATTCTTTAATATTTCCGTTGTCAAATTTCAAAAGTGTTTTTCGTACAACAGCCTTAGATTCCTCAATTAAATCAATGTTTTCTCTAACATATATGAATCCTCTTGATATAATTTCAGGACCGGCAACAACCTTTCCGGTACATCTTTCGGTTGCAATGATAACAATCATAAGTCCATTTTCAGATAACAGTTTCCTGTCTCTCAGCACTATATTGCCCACATCGCCCACACCCAGTCCGTCAACAAGTATATTGCCTGATGCTACAGAACCGTTAATTCGGATTGATCTTGATGTAAGCTCAATTACATCCCCGTTTTTGCCTATTATTATATTATTCATAGGCAATCCCAACTCCTGTGCAATCTTTGCATGCTGGAACAAATGCCTATATTCACCGTGTACAGGAACAAAAAATTTCGGTTTCAGCAAAGTCAGCATCATCTTTAATTCTTCTCTGCTGGCATGACCGGATACATGAACCTGGGTTAAGGCACCATAAAGAACATTCGCTCCCTTTTCATACAGCATATTTATTACTTTTGACACGGTTTTTTCATTTCCGGGTATTGGATTGGCTGATATAATAACCAAATCTCCTTTTTTAATCTGAACTTTTTTATGATCATTATTAGCCATTCTTGTAAGAGCAGACATAGGTTCTCCCTGGCTGCCTGTTGTTATAATAACTACCTCATTGTCTTTATAGCCTTTCAAATCATTCACGTTAATAATTGAACCCTTAGGTGCTTTTAAATATCCCAGTTCTTGAGACACCTTTACCGCATTCACCATACTTTTCCCTGAAATTGCAATTTTTCTGCCATTTACAACCGCGGCATCGATAATCTGCTGCACACGATGAATATTTGATGCAAATGAAGCAACAATTATTCTCGAATCACAGTCTTCGAAAATTTTCATGAACTTTTTGCCCATTGTTTTTTCAGATTGAGTAAATCCGGGTCTTTCAACATTCGTGCTATCCGACATAGCTAAAAGAACGCCTTTATTTCCAAGCTCCGCAAATTTTCCTAAATTAATAACTTCTTCATTTATAGGGGTATAGTCAATTTTAAAATCACCGGTATGAACAATCGTCCCCAGGGGTGTATCTATTGCTAAAGCTACAGCTCCAGGAATACTGTGATTGCTTCCGATAAATGTTACTTTAAAGCATCCCAAATTAATTTTCGAACCTGCTTTTACAACATTCATCTGAACATTTTCAATTTTATGCTCCAAAAGTTTATTCTCAACCAAGCCTAAAGTAAGTTTTGTTCCATAAATGGGTACATTTATTTTTTTTAACACATAAGGAATTGATCCTATATGATCCTCATGACCATGTGTAAGGCATATTCCTTTAATTTTATCTTTGTTTTTAATTAAATATGTTATGTCAGGTATTACTATATCAATACCCAGCATTTCATCTTCAGGGAACGCCATTCCACAGTCAATTAAAATTATATTGTTTCCATATTCAATGACTGTCATGTTCTTCCCTATTTCACCAAGCCCCCCCAAGGGTATTACTTTTAGTTTATGTTTCTTTTCTGTTGCCATCCTCATTCTCCTTATTTCTGCATTGGCTGCAGATTCCGGTGAACATGACTACGTGGTTTAATATTTCAAAATTGTATTGCTTTTCAATCATTTCCTCCAATGAGTTCATTAAATCTTCCTTAACTTCAATTATTTTGCCGCATTTTTTGCACACCAAATGATGGTGCTGATGAACTTCGCTGCTTTCAGGCTCCAATATTTCATACCTTGAACATCCATCATAAAAGTTATGCTTGTAAACAAGACCTATTTCTTCAAAAAGCTGCAAAGTTCTATAAATTGTAGCAATGCCCATCTTAGGGTTTTTATCCTTAATAAGTTCGTAAATATCTTCCGGGCTTAAATGCTTATTATTATTTTCACTGAGTACTTCATATATCGAACTTCTTTGAGTAGTAGTTTTATAACCGTTTTTCCCAAGTATTTTTGTTAAATAATCTTTTTCACCCATATAATCATCTCAATAAATTTTTGATTTAATATAAATTAAATTAAATCATCTGCTATTCCCTCATACACTTCCATAACTTCTTTAAGCTCTTCTTCATCTTCGACCTTAATTAACATTCCATTGCCGTCTTCAGTTTCTTCCACATAATATATCATACCTTCGTCAGAGTTAATTTCGTGAAGAACGGCATACAAGGTATTGTCAATATGAAAAGAAGCTTCAACAACAAGTCTTTCGGTTATCCCCTCTTCATTAATCAGTTCAACAATGTTTTCCTCTTTCATACTATACTCACTTTGCTCTTTTCGCTGTTCGTTGCATATAACTTGACAAAATATGAACCGCAGCTAACTTGTCTATTACTTCTTTCCTTTTTTTCCTTTTTACATCGGCATCTATTAACATTTTTTCTGATATTGACGTTGTAAACCTTTCATCCTCCAATTCAATTGGCAAGTCAATGTGAGTACTAACTTTTTCCAAAAAATTCAAAACCTTTTCTCCCTGAATGCCCACCGTTCCGTCAAGCATTTTTGGAAGTCCGGCAACTATCTTTGTAACATGGTACTCACTTATTATTTGCTTCAGTTCTCTTACATCATTTTTCATATTCGTTCTTTTAATTGTAGTCACTCCCTGTGCCGTAATCATCAATAAATCACTGACAGCAACTCCAATCGTCTTGTCTCCAACATCAAGACCCATCAGTCTTTCCATAGATACCTCATACAATTTTGATATAAAAATCCGTACATTCACCTGCGCAATAGCTGCACAAAACACATTTATTCATGTCAACGACACATTTCCCGTTAACTATGCTCAGTGCATTTTGCCTGCATCTTTTCGCACATTTTCCGCAACCAACACACCACTCTTCTATTACGAGAGTGCGCTTTTGATTTCTAATTTTATTTTTTATATTAACATTTAACTCATTGTTTTCTAAATAACAGATATTCGCATCTATTTCTTCCTTTGTGCTCATACCTACTGCAATGGAATCTACAAAATCTAAACTATTTACAAATTTGAAAGCTTCCCTGGCTTTGTTTATCAGGTGTCCTCCACCATAAACTTTCATTGCCATTATAAATTTATTGTGTTCCTTTGCATTTTTAACGGCTTCAAGCATATCCTGGATAGTGCCGTCCTGAATTCCCACACCGTTCATATTAAGCAGTGGAAAAACAAATTCTATTTCTTTAAATTTTACACTGTCTCTAACTGCGGCCACCCTATGTGTAGATATGCCGAAATGCCTTATTACACCTTGTTCCTTATATTCCATAAAGCGCTGGACAGCTTCATAATGCCCTAAAAAATTATTCCCGTTTTCTTGTTCATGCAGCATTAAAACATCCAAATAATCCGTATTCAATTCATTTAAAGCCTTATTGACACTATGTTCTGCAGTAATCCTGTCGTATGCATAGCATTTTGTAGCTAATATTAGTTTATCCCTATCTTTATCTTTTATGAATTCTTTTAATATATCATAGTTGTCATAAAGCTCTGCAGTATCAAAAAAATTAATTCCCTTTGCATAAGCGTAATTCAGCAGATTCACTTTGCTCTCAGTACTGTCCGGGTTTTGTAAAGGGCTTAAAGATAATGTTCCGTAGCATATTTTTGATACATTTTGTTTGTCAAATAAATTTATATATTTCATATTTACCATGTCCGCAAAACCATCCGGAGTAACAATTTTTCTTCATTTTAAAATGCAATTACAGATTAAGGAAAATAAGATAGATCATAACAATATCATGCTCAGGCTATATAAAATAGAGCAGTATAAGTTCATATACTGCCTTGCACCTTCTACCATAACTAAAGATCTATTACATCTAAATAAACATTTAATATTTCTTCTAACAGCTCGTCTCTCTCTATTTTTCTTATTAAACTTCGCGCATTATTGTGATTTGTAATATATGTCGGGTCTCCGGATAATATATATCCTATGAGTTGGTTATTAGGATTGTATCCTTTTTCTTTAAGCGATTGGTAGACCTGAGATAAAATCTCCCTCGCCTCATTTAATGACTCCATTTTGTAATCGAACTTTGCTGTTTTATTTATATTACTATCCATATAAACCACCTCTTATACAACTGTTTATATTGTACTACAATAATCTTAAAAAATCAATTACAATTTAAAGACAATTAAGAAGCGCCCATAAAAAGTATTTATTTTTGCACTGACGTTTTTATAAATTGTCTTACCTCATTCAAAGCTTCGTCTATCTTTTCGGGTTTTTTCCCTCCTGCCTGGGCGAAATCAGGCCTTCCGCCGCCGCCGCCGCCGGCAGCTCTGGCAGCCTGCTTAACAATATTTCCCGCATTAATTCCTTTTTGAATCAGATCTTTTGTAACTTCAGAAACAAACAGCACCTTATCTCCCAAATCGGACGCTAAAAGCACTGCACAGCTTTCATTACTGTCTTTGATTTTATCTGCAAGCTCTCTTAATGAATTGACGTCCTTGTCTTTTAACTTTAAAGCAAACAGTTTGATCCCGTCTATTTCTTCATATTGTTTGGCAATCTTGCCGATATCCTCCTTTAGAAGCTCATTGTTCAGCTTTTGAATTTCTTTGTACTTATCTTTCATTTCTTTTTTTATTGCATTTATTTTATCAATGATTTCATCTTTTGATACTTTCATTGTTGATGAAAGTTCATCCGTAATGTCGGAAAGTTCCATAAAATAATTTATGGCTTCTCTCCCTGTAACTGCCTCTATTCTTCTCACCCCGGATGCAATACTGCCCTCGGAAATAATCTTAAACATACCTATTTTTGCAGTTTCATCAACATGGGTGCCACCGCACAATTCCTTGCTGAAATCGCCTATGCTTACAACTCTTACGGTTTCACCGTATTTTTCGTCAAATAATGCTGTTGCTCCGGATTTTTTAGCTTCTTCCACGTTCATTATATCTGTATTAACTTTGTAATCTGCAAGTATTGCTTCATTTACACGTATTTCGATTTTCCTTAAAGTTTCACGCCCAACAGCTTCAAAATGAGTATAGTCAAATCTCAACCTGTCCTGCGAAACATATGAACCTGCCTGGTTTACATGGTCTCCTAACACATCCTTCAACGACCTGTGCAGCAGATGTGTGCACGTATGGTTCTTTGCAGTATTTTTTCGTCTGTCATCATTAACCCGGGCTGTAACCATATTCCCTACGGATATGCTTCCTTTGACAACATTTACTTCATGGAGATAAACTGTTCTGTTATACTTCCTTGTATCGGCAACATCTGCTTTTGCATCATCGGTAATTATTTCTCCGGTATCCCCTGTCTGTCCGCCGCTCTCTGCATAAAAGGGAGTTCTGTCAAGAACTATTATGCCTGACTGGCCTTCTGAAATTGTACTTACCTGTTCACCTTCAACAACAACCGCAATTACTTTCCCGGTGTCAACCACCGTTGAATAACCGATAAAATCCGTCTTTGGCACATCGAGATCAATATCTTCATCCTTCCATCCTGAACTTCCTGTTTTTGATCTTGCTTCTCTGGCCATTTGCCTGTGTTCATCCATTATTGTCATAAAAGATTTCTTGTCAAATTTCATTCTGTTTTCAGATAATATTTCTTCTGTCAGTTCCGAAGGAAAGCCATATGTATCATACAGCTTAAACGCTACATTTCCGTCCAGTACATCTGTTTTTGATTCTTTCAACGAATTTATTTCTTTCATCAAAATCTCAAGACCCTGATCAATTGTAATTTTAAATTTATCCTCTTCCAACTTAACAACTTTCAATATATAATTTTCCTTTTTGCCAAGTTCCGGATAAGCTTCCTTCCATTCATCTATTACTACTTTAACAATACTCGTCAAAAATTCATCATGTATACCCAGAATTTTTCCCTGCCTAACAGCTCTTCTTATTAATCTTCTTAATACATAGCCTCTTCCTTCATTTGAAGGTATAACACCGTCACCTATAAGAAATGCAGCCGCCCTTGAATGGTCGCAAATAATTTTCATAGAAGCATCATTCTTAGCATCAGAACCATATGGAATCTTAGAAATCTCCGCAACTTTTTTTACTACAGTCAATAAAGGTTCAACATCAAATACCGTAGGTTTACCTTGTAATACACATGACACCCTTTCAAGTCCCATACCTGTATCTATATTCGGATTGGACAGTGGATGATATATGCCTTGTTCATCCTTGTCAAATTGTGTAAATACTAAATTCCATATTTCCAAAAATCTACTGCAGTCACATCCAGGCTTACAGTCAGGTGAACCGCAGCCCTTGTCCGCTCCCGTATCATAATAAATTTCCGAACAAGGTCCGCTGGGGCCTACCTCTAATTCCCAGAAATTATCTTCCTTACCAAGCCTTACGATTTTTTCTCTTGGCACTCCTGCAACACTGTGCCACAATTCTGCAGCTTCATCATCATCCTGATATACAGTCACCCAAAGTCTGTCTTTATCTATTTTCAATACGTCTGTCAATAGCTCCCATGCCCATCCTATCGCTTCTTTTTTGAAATAATCACCAAATGAAAAGTTTCCCAGCATTTCAAAAAAAGTCAAATGCCTTGGTGTCACTCCCACATTATCAATATCACCGGTTCTTACGCATTTTTGAACTGTTGCCATTCTTTTGCAAGGTGGCGTTTCAGCTCCTGTAAAATATTTTTTTAAAGGCGCCATACCTGCACCAATTAATAAAAGGCTTTTATCATTTTTAGGTATTAATGAAAAGCTGCTTTCTGTTAAATGCCCCTTGCTCTTAAAAAAATTCAAATATTCTCTTCTTATGTTATTTATAGAAAATCTATCTAATGTGTCCATAATTCCTCCGTTATCATAAGTTCGCTCTTTAATTCTTATTGTAATGAAATTATATGTATTCTTTCCCAAATTGTCAACTATATTTCATATTTAACAGCTTTTTTATATGCTTTAATAGATTAAATCCCAGTTGTAGGCACATTCAAAAAACAGATGTTTTTTAAAAAACATCTGTTTTTTCACTTGCCTATATTTTAATTACATCAAATTGTAAAACAATGTTTAGCAAACTGTAACGCATTATTGCTGGCAGTGAATGTCTTCCTCTTCATCAGGTTTGTAATTTTCCAGTCCTTTTATCTTTCTGCCTGTTTTTTGGGAATAATCATATAATGCAGATTTAACAGCCTGTTCCGCAAGAACTGAACAGTGAATCTTTATAGGCGGCAATCCTCCCAAAGCTTCCACAACCGCTTTATTTGAAAGCTCCACGGCTTCATCGATACTTTTTCCTTTTATAAGCTCTGTAGCCATACTTGATGAAGCTATTGCAGAACCACAGCCAAATGTTTCAAATTTTACATCTTCTATTTTATCGTCTTTTATTTTTAAATATATCTTCATTATATCGCCGCATACAGGATTTCCAACCTGGCCGATACCGTCAGCGTTTTCTATTGTACCTACATTTCTTGGATGTTTAAAGTGTTCCATAACTGTTTTAGAATACATAATTTACCTCCATCGCTAATGAATTATTTTTTTAAGTCGTTGTCATTTTTTATAGGTGACATAGCCCTTAATCTTATAACTATCTTTTTCATTGTCTCAACAGTAAAATCAATATCTTCTTCCGTAACCTCTTCACTTAGTGTAAAACGGATCGAACCATGAGCTGTCCCGTGATCAAGACCCGTAGCTAAGAGTACATGGGATGGATCAAGAGAACCTGATGTACATGCAGAGCCGCTCGATGCTGCAATTCCTTCCATATCCAACAGCAACAGGATTGATTCCCCTTCAATATATTTAAATGAAAAATTAACATTGTTAGGAAGTCTTTTTGTAGGATGGCCGTTGAGCACAACGTCAGGTATATTGTTTTTAATTCCGCCAATAAGCTTATTCCTTAAAAATGTAAGCCTCTTTACATGGTAGTCAAAATCTCTTTTGGCAATTTCCACGGCTTTACCGAATCCTACAATATTTTGAACCCCTTCGGTTCCGGCTCTTCTGCCTCTTTCCTGTCCGCCGCCGTGAATAAGGTTGTCTATTTTAACGCCCTTTCTTATAAACATGCCGCCAACACCCTTAGGGCCTCCTATTTTGTGTGCTGACATAGACAGTAGGTCTATATGCTGCTTTTTAACGTCTATTTTTACGCTTCCCAGTGCCTGAACAGCATCAACGTGAAATGTAATTCCGTGTTCTCGGGCAATTTCTCCTATTTTTTCTATAGGCTGGATAGTTCCTATTTCGTTATTTGCAAACATAACAGATATAATCATCGTCTCGGGTCTGATTGCCTGTTTTAATTCTTCCAAATCAACCATTCCATATTTATCAACATTCAAATATGTTGTTTCTATGCCGAATTTTTCTAAGTACTCGCATGTATGCAGTATTGCATGATGTTCTATTTTTGTGGTAATTATATGATTTTTTCCTTTATTCAAATTGGCAAATGCAGTTCCCTTTAATGCCCAGTTATCTGATTCAGAACCGCCTGCGGTAAAATAAATCTCTTTTTCGTCCGCATTGATAAAATCGGCAACAGTTTTTCTTGCTTTTTCCACAGCTTCTTTTGATTTCCTTCCAAGTTCATACAACTGAGATGAAGGGTTGCCGTAAAATTCATCAAAATATTTGTCCATTTCATCTTTTACTTCTCTTTTAACCCTTGTTGTTGCAGCATTATCCAAATATAATTTCCTACTCATTGTTTCCCTCCGCTAAAATATTTTTCTGTTCTTCCTGCATATCCGCTAAAGTTATATTATCAATAACATCGTTTATGCTTTTTTCTATTTTCTCCCATATTACTCTTGTGGCACAAACAGACTCTCTTGAACATATATCTTTATTTATGCATTCGGAAGGTGCCATGTCGCCTTCAAGAGTCCTCAGAACCATTCCCACGGTTATTTCTTCAGGACTTCTGGCAAGGTAGTAACCTCCCTGAGGGCCTCTTGCCGTACCAATATAGCCTCTTTTTTTAAGCTTGGTAAAAAGTTGCTCCAAATAGCTTTCTGATATATCATATTTATTCGATACTTTTTTTAGAGGAACAGGTCCCGAACCATAGTTTAATGCAAGTTCAAATATTGCCTTCAATCCATATCTTCCCTTTGTGGATAAAATCATAACTGTCCTCCTTTTCAATCCCAACTAATTCAGTAGGGTATAATTTATACTACTATACCCTACTAAAATTGTCAACAATAAAATTAAAAAAAATGTTTTTTCAGTCAAACAAAAAACAAAGCCTAGGCTTTGTTTTATAAAACTACCAGTTTATAAGCTTATATACAGTTTTTCCTCTATCGTTGGCTTCAACGTATGCATTGCCTACAGGATATCTTCCCCTGCACTCGTTCAATACAATATCTAATGTATTTCTGCCATATGCCTTTATGCACATATCGCATTCGCTTTTTATACTAAAGGGAGTTGGAGAAAGCCTTATGTTTCTCACACCATAACCCTGCAGCTTATTAAATGCTGCAACGGCGTAATTTCCCTGCTTAAAAGTTATAATATAAAGCTCCATACAATTCCTCCTTTTGTTCTGACCTTATATTATTTTATTAACAAAATCGCATAAGGTTCATTCCCAGGAGAAATAACATTAATTTATATATCTGTGTTCGTGTTCATCTTCGTTTTCGTAAATATTCAATTCATCTTTCAAAAGCTCTAAATTAGATTCATAATCCTCTTCAGATATTTGGTCGTTAATCAACAGGCTGTCCAGTTTATTTTTGCTTTCCTCAAATATAAATATTTCTTTACAAGGCCAAATTGTATTACTTTTTTTGTCATAGTTTGATTTTAAAAGAGAAATATTAATTTCATTTTGATCCAAATCAATAACTGTCCCCATAAGGTAAAATTTATTTATTTTTAAACTATTTCTCTCAAACAAATCCCTTACGGTTTTTATGAACGCATAATGTTTCCTTTTGATTTCATAAGCTACACTTTCATTCAACATTTCCTCTCTCAGGTCTTTATTATAAAATTCCGCAGATATGTCGTATTCCTGATTTTTGTCTAAACTGTCAAAATTTATTTTTTTGCCTAAAACATCGGCAACGTTTAAGTCTGTTATATTGGAATTAGATAATCTATAATTCATAGTCCCACCTTAATCTTCAGTTTTTCAGGTATTTCAGAAATTTTTTGATCCTTCCTTCGTAACCTGACTCTTTGGGTTTATAAAAATTTGCGTCTTTTAAAGTTTCCGGAAGATAATTTTGTTTAACATAAAACTTGTCATAGTCATGAGGATATTTATAACCAACTCCTCTTCCAAGCTTCTCTGCTCCTTTATAGCTGCCGTCCATCAAATAGATAGGTACCTTCAAGGAATTTTTTTCAACAGCATCCATAGCCTTCTCAATTGCTAAATATGACGCATTGCTCTTTGGAGCGCACGCAACATAAATGGCAGCCTGAGCCAAAATTTCGTTAAACTGCCGCAATACCAGATAGATCAACGCACTTCCCA
>ENA-UOOK01000227-UOOK01000227.1-fermentation-metagenome-genome-assembly--contig:-NODE-227-length-71222-cov-23.201456_pt1 | contig 71222 bp, 57 predicted proteins | sample MGYA00245777_ERZ724023 | MGnify/ENA primary metagenome ERZ724023 (study PRJEB28704, sample SAMN03018312) | fermentation metagenome | biome: anthropogenic terrestrial biome; feature: soil; material...
TGGGAAAATTCGCCATCGCATTCATTTATCTAATTTTTTAAATACTGATTCGCATTATTTATCTTTTACCTTTTCTTTTTATTATTAGAGAGAAACAACTCAAGGGTTGTTTTAGTTGTCGTTTAAACGCTTTGTTTTATCCGTCTAACGCCTCCAAGCTGCTTGTGGGGTAGAAACGGCCCTATAGTTTATTAATTTTACTTGCCTGACAAGCTGCCCCGTATCCGTTATCGATGTTCACGACGCATAACGGTGTGCAACTGTTGAGCATGCTCAATAAGGCAGCGATACCGTGCAGGCTTGCTCCGTATCCGACGCTTGTAGGAACGGCGATGACGGGACTGCTCACCAGTCCCGATACGACCGAAGCCAATGCTCCTTCCATTCCGGCTACGACGATGACGACTTTCGCCCCTCTGATTATCTCGAGTTTATCGAATAGACGATGAATGCCCGCAACGCCTACGTCTACGATTTTTTCGACCTTATTTCCTAAAAATACGGCGGTCTCGTAAGCTTCTTCTACCACCGGCAAGTCGGATGTCCCCGCACAAACAATGGCGATGTAGCTATCGGTGGTTGCCGGCTCGTGCCGCATGATGCGGAAGGTTTGAGCGGTGTGATTATAAATCACCCCTTCTACGCGTTCGGATACGAATCGGTACATCGCGTCCGAGACCTTGGTACCTAAGACATTGCCGCCATTACGAATGATCGATTCTGTAATGGCCACGACTTGCTCCGGCGTTTTCCCCTGACAGAAAATTACTTCCGGTTGTCCGGTACGTTCTTGACGTAAATAATCTATCTTCGCAAAATCAATATCTTCGTAACCAATCTCTTTCTTCTTCATCCGGTTATACTATATTTCTGTTTAAACTGCCCATCGAATATCCTTCCAACTCTAAGCAGACATATAGAAATCCGAATGCTTTGAGTTGTTTGGAAACCCGGTCCATCGTAGACGGATCGCAAAAACGCGCCCGGTCTTCGGGGTTGAGTTCGATTCGCGCAATGGAACCGTGGCTGCGGACTCTTACTTCGCGGTATCCGAGAGAATGCATATATTTTTCCGCTTTTCCGATGCGACTCAGTTTTTCCGTTGTAATCTCTTCTCCGTAAGGAATGCGCGACGCCAGACACGCGTAAGCCGGTTTGTCCCACGTCGGCAATCCGAGATGTTTCGAAAGAAGCCTTATTTCTTTTTTATTTAATCCCGCCGTTTTCAAAGGACTCATCACTTTCAATTCGGCTATCGCCTTTGCCCCCGGCCGGTAATCTTTCGTATCATCGGCATTGGAACCGTCTACTACGATGTGAAAACCTCTTTCTTTTGCCATATCCACGATGGTGCCGAATTCGATCTTTTTACAAAAATAACACCGATTCGCGGGATTTCGCTTAATTTCAGCATCGATTGTTTGTTCTTCGACGAGGATATGTTCTATTCCTATTTGCGAAGCGAGCGTCTTGGCATCGTCCAAATCCCATGCGGGGATCATCGGGGAAACAATCGTCACAGCCAGGCACCGGTTTTCTAATACATCATGACATACTTTCGCCAAAAGAGAGCTGTCGACTCCTCCGGAAAAGGCTACCACTGCACTGCCGAGTTGGCGGAGATGACTCCTAAGGGCATCATATTTTTTCAGGAGATCGGGGTTCATCGTTATATATTCAGTTTCTCTTTTGTTGTCCATAAACCGGCCGATGGCGTACTGATAAAATAAATTTCTTCTCCGTTGGGCAACGTATTGAATCCGTTTTGCAGTTTGTCGGGAGAATAGATGTCGATCGCCTTTTGATAATCGAGATAATGGAAGTTGACTCCTTCTATTTCCTCTTTGGAAAGATGTCCGGGAGCGTATGTGATTTCAAACCGACCTTCCGACGAGCCGTGTATCAAGTGAGCGGTGGCATGCGTCAAGTCTTGCAGGTCGTCGTTTTTTTTCCAGTATTTCATGATCTTTTCGGTTCCCGAATAACCGTATTTCCGGATGATGGCGTCCACCTCGTCTTGTTCTCCGAAACGTTTTAGTCCCGGAGCGATGATGATGAGTTCCCCGCCGTCGGCCATTGCCTTGCGCGTGCGGTATATGGCCTTGTTCGCCACCCAGGTACTGAAAAATTCATCCCCTTGCATCACCGCAACCACTTTTCTTAATGGAGGTACGATGGTAATATTTTGCGCCATGGACTGTTTGGCAGCTTGAATATACGTGTCTAAATCGTTGCCGCAATAGAACCCCGTGTGAACCAGTTTCCCTTCATCGTTATAAGCCATTACGAGCTGAACATAGACATCCGGCAAGTTGCCCAGAAATTCGTTTTCCGCTTTATTATAGCAATGCCTTAGCGGTGTTACCAGCGAGCCTAAGTTTTTTTCGATGCCATAGCAAGCCGCCGCCATATGCGAGGCGCAAATGGTATCTTTTCCGCCAAGGCCGATGAAATAGTTCTTGTTGTGGTTGGCAAATCCCAATACCTCATGCGGAACCACATGCCCGATATTGATGATTATGTCCCATGGTTCTTCCATTACAAGCCGGTTGATGGAGATAGGAATATCCCAATCGGCAAGCCCGCCGGTGATTTTCTTTACATAATCGGCCGGAACGATTCCAAGGCGTTTGCCGTCGGTACGCCAATTGTGCTTCAGAATTTTATCTTCCGGGATGTTTCCGAACATCCACCGGTTCTGTTCTTCCGTATGCGGCACATGTTGCCCCAAGGTGGGTATGACATACACCTCCGCCATTTGAGCGAAGAAGTTGTAGAATATTTCGGTTATCCATCCCGCTCCGCTATGAGCCCTTGTAATATCAGGGGGAAGTAACAAGACCTTTTTGGGCTTCTTACAAATCCGGTTTAAACATTCGTTGGCGCTTTTTATAACCAGCGATTTCATCTCTTCCCGCCCAATCTCTTCTTTTCTTTCAAAAAACCAAGCCATAACTTATCGTTTTACGCGGGCGTTGCCCAACCAAATACTCCAAACCATTTCTTCATCGGCCGGCTGTGCGTAATCGGTGAGGAAAGTCGTAGCCAAGGCTCCGCTTGCCCAAGCGAACTGCGTCCACTTCTCCGGGTTCCAACCTTTTAGAATGCTATACAATAATCCGCCTACAAAGCCATCTCCGCCGCCGATGCGGTCGAGGACGTAAATCTTTCGCGGGCGGATGATATGCCACCGGTCATTTTCAAAAACAATAGCGCCCCAAAGATGTTCATTTGCACTCACCACTTCGCGCAACGTATTAGCGAACACGGTCACATTGGGATAGGCCGCTTGGGCGTTTGCGATCATCCCCTTGAAAGCATCCATCGTGGCGCCGATATCTTCTCCGCCGGCTTTAGGGCCTTCGATGCCGAGGCAAAGTTGATAATCTTCTTCGTTGCCGATAAGGATGTCCGATAATGAAGCAATTTCGGAGAATGCCGTTTTTAATTCCGTTTCGCGTCCTTCCCAAAAGGATGCTCGGTAATTCAGGTCGAAGGATATCAATGACCCGTGTTTTTTTGCCGTACGGGCGATTTCCACGCAAAACTCGCTCGTCTCGGGCGATAATGCGGCGATTAAGCCGGAAAGATGCACGATTTGCACACCTTCTTGTCCGAAAATACGTTCAAGGTCGAAATCTTTGGCGTTCAATGTGCGGCCTACTTCACCCGCCCGGTCGTTTTGCACCCGAGGGCCGCGTAATCCGAAGCCGGTATCGGCTATATTAAACTGGTGACGGTATCCCCAGGGCCCGCCTTGCGGTACTTCGGGCCCTTCATAGTCCATATTCCTGTGGCGAAGATCTGATTTGATAAAGGCCGCTATCGGGCTATCCTTTACAAAAGCAGTCAACACTTTTACCGGTAATCCTAAGGAGGAAGAAATGCTTGCCACATTCGTTTCAGCGCTGGTTGCCTGCATTTCAAAGAGCCGGCTGCTGTGTACCGGCTGGGCATTGACGGGCGTAATGCGCACGCCCATGCTGGTGGCTACCAGTAGAGAATATTTACAGTCTTGTTTTAATACGAGTGTCATATTGTTTATTATGATGATTTAATTTCTCAATCTTATTCAATCTCTTGCCAATCTTCAATCAATCTTTTATCCATCAAATACTAAAAGCGTCGAAGCCGCCATCGACCACGGCGATGGTGCCGGTAACGAACTTCGAGGCGTCGCTGACCAGATAATGCAATGTCCCTAACAGTTCGGCCGGTTCTCCGAAACGTTTGAAAGGCGTATGGGCGATGATGGTGTTTCCGCGATCGGTGTAGGTGCCGTCGGGATGGGTGAGCAAAGCCCTGTTTTGCTCCGTGATGAAAAATCCCGGACAAAGCGCATTCACGCGAAAATTCTCGCCGAACTTAAGCGCCAACTCTCCCGCCAGATACTTGGTGAAATTCGATACCGCTGCCTTAGCGGCCCCGTATCCTGCTACGCGCGTCAGGGGACGTAGAGCAGATGCCGATGAAATATTCACGATGTTTCCCTGCCGTTGCTGAACCATATATTCGGAAAAGACGAGGGTGGGGATGACCGTGCCCATCAAATTAAGATCGACCACTTGGCGGAAATCGTCGATGTTGAGGTCGAGAATCGTATTATCCGGTGCGATGGTCGCTCCCGGCATGTTGCCCCCTGCGCCGTTGATAAGCACGTCGATGCGTCCGTATTCCCGGATGATTTCTTCGGCGTTTTGCGTAAGGATCGCTTTGTCGGTGACATTGGTTTGGAGGAAGATCGCATCGCCGCCGTTTGCTTTGACGTGTTCTACCAAGGCATCGCCTTTGGCTTTGTTGCGCGCGAGCACCGCCACTTTCGCTCCATGCGCCGCCAGATAACTCACCATGGAAGTGCCTAATACGCCGGTACCTCCCGTCATAACGATTACTTTATTATTGATGTTAAATAGTTCGTACATAGTTCAGTTCCTTAATCCTTTAATGATTCATTTCAGTCATTTGGTTGCAAATATAGAAAAACGAATGCCTAAATTTCTGTTTTTTTGCGTAAAATGGTTGTCGGAAAACGAAATGTTTATCGTTGCGTTAAAAACGGGACCGGTTTTTACAGGGTGATAATAGCTGTTTCCAGGGTGTTTCACTTCTAAATTGAACTCGGGAAGCGACGGTTTCTATGACAGTGAGTCGATATAGTGGAGCACCTCTTGCTTGTAGGTCCTTCCGATGGGGATTTCCCGATTGGCTACCGTCAGTCGGTTACGGTTGACGGTTTGTATTTTGTCTTTCCGGACGATGAACGATCGGTGCACCCGTAGAAACAGCATGTCCGGCAGCAGGGTTTCCATATTTTTCATCGATTCCAATGTGATAATCGGCCGGTCTTGGTGGAGTGTGTAAATTTTAATATAATCTTTCAACCCTTCAATATAGAGGATGTCTTTAAAAAAGACCGGGATCAGTCGATGTTCCGATTTGACGAACACGGCGTCGGTTTGGAGTGGCGACTGGTGTCCGGAATTGTTTTTAGCAATGGCTGCGAACCACTCTTGCGCTTTCCGGAAGGTAGTTAGAAATTCGTCGTATGAGACCGGCTTCAGCAAATAATCGAAAGCGTTTACCCGATAGCCTTCGAGTGCGTATTCTTTGAAAGCGGTAATAAAAACAATTTTTGTTTCGGGGGGGATCAAGCGGGCTAATTCCATGCCGTTGATGCGCGGCATTTGGATATCGAGAAAAATCAAATCGACTTTCTGGGTCACGATATCCTGCATCGCCGAAACGGGATTGTTGTATTTCCCCGTCATGCGGAGGCCGGGCGTATCGCGGATGTACGTTTCCAACAAACTTAAGGCCAGGGGTTCGTCGTCTATGATCCAACAAGTGAGTATCAGGTTCATGTTGTTTGATTAAGTATCGATGATTAATCCGGTGGAGTAGGTGCCCTCTTTTATCTCCTTGTGCCACATATGCCGATAGGGATATAGTAATTCGAGCCGCTTTTTGACTTGCTGCAGGCCGATGCCGCTGCCGCTTTTATCCGACTCGTTTTTCGGGAAATAACTATTACTGCACAAGAATTCGATACGCCCGTTTTCTTTTTCCGTCAGGGAGATGTCGACAAACGAATGTTCGCCGCTGCTCATTCCGTGCTTAAACGCATTTTCTATCAGGGAGATGAAGATAAGCGGGGCGATCATCACCGTGCTGTTCTCCTTAATGTCGAACGTAATGGTGAGGCGTGCGTCTTCCGGCAGACGTAACCGCATCAGGTCGATATAGTTGCGAATGAAATTGACTTCTTCTTTCAGAGGAACATGTAAGGTGTTATTTTCGTAGAGTACATATTGCAATAGGCGGCTCAAATCGAGAATCGCCGGTTTCACTTTCGGCGAATTGAGCTGCGCCAGCGCATAGATATTGTTCAGTGTGTTCAGCAGAAAATGAGGGTTGATCTGATTCTTGAGATTTTTTAACTCGGCCTCTATCATCGCTTGTTGCATTTCCTTTTGTTCGACTTCGATCTTCGCCCATCGGCGGCTCATCTTAATGGCTGTGCTCAGGATGACAACCAATGTGAGCGAAACCACATCGCGAAGGAAAAAGAGGATAATCGGAATGAGCCGGCATTTTTCCGGTTGCGGTGATTCATTCGGAGATTTTCCTTCCCCGAAAAGAGACTTTCCGCCGGCGAGATTCAATGTCAAGGAAAATTCATGCCAAAGATGGATAAGTAATGCCGTTCCCAAAATGAGCGCGATGTTGATGAGCAGAAACTCGTTCTTTTTGTTCTCGAACAAGAAATGATCGATCAAATAGAAATAGTTACTGTAGAATACGATCATAAAGCAGACCGGAACAGGGACGAACAGCAGGAAGTTGATCCATGAGAAATTTCCCTGACTCAGAAAAAACAGCGGCAATCCGAAGATAATGCACCATGCGGCAAGATGTATAAACAGGTTTTCCGTAACTTGCGTATAGGAGATCGTGTACCGTCCTTTCGGCGGCATGATCGACCACTTTCGCGTACCTCCGGAAGTATTTTCTTTTTTCTTATCCATTCTTCTTCCTGTTCTTTTTTTCTTTACTTTCGATCGGATAAACACCGGTCACGCCGCCGCCCATCTAACCGCAACGGTCAATGCGAAAGCTACAAAAATACCTATAATTCCTTCAATAACACTTATCCGGTCAGTTAAAACCGTTTTTACCAATAGATATCTCTGTTTCGATTGGGTTTTCAAGAAGAAAAAAAGAACTTTATCGCAGATAATTTTTTGTGTGTTTATCAAAAAAAGTCTATCTTTGCAGGCACATTAGAAACGAAATAGGGTCCCGTAGCTTAACTGAATAGAGCATCTGACTACGGATCAGAAGGTTACAGGTTTGAATCCTGTCGGGATCACAAAAGGCTACTTCCACTCGGTAGCCTTTTCTTTTTTAATCTTTTTCGTTGGAAAAAGAAATGATATCGTCTTTTAGGGAGAATTCCCCGAGATCGATCAAGAACCGGAGCGTTTTGATGATCTTCTTGCTGTTTTCCGCGTCTATGGAATCGACTAATTCCTGTAATCGCATGGATGGATATTTTTTCAATTGCACCTGTAACGCGTTACGGATCTGCTTGAATTCAAAATTCGATAGTCCCGTTTCATTTCTCTTCAGACACACATCGCAAAAGCCGCAATCTTGCGGGTCCTTTTCATCGAAATAGCTTAATAACATCCGGCTGCGGCATATATCGTCTGTTTCCACATAGTCGATCATGGAATGAATGCGTTTTTCAAACCGTTTTTTCCGATCTTCGTAAACAATCTTCGGAATGGAGATGAAAGGAGTGTCTTCCCGCGGCGACGTGAAAATAATAAAGGGTGTTTTCTTTTGAGGAATATAGCGGATGTAGCGCATTCTTCCTAAATGGACTAATATTTCGCATACTTTACGGCGCGACAGACCTGTCTGGATAGCCAGAAAAGATTCGTCGATGTACACATCATCGGAAAAAACGCCGGTGTAACTTCGCAGCAGCGTGTGAACGAGATCGTCAACCTCCGCCTCGAGGTGGATCGTATATAGCTCGTCTCTCATAATCAAAAACCGTACACGCGAGTGCATATCGATTTCTTCGGTATACTCAACATATCCCGCAAGTTCGAGTATTTTCAGGGCGTGGTGTGTTTGAAGGAACGGAAGTTTGAAACGTTGGCAAAACTCTTGCAGATCGAAATCGAAAACACGGTTATATCCCGACCCCACGGCTACCTGGAGATAGTTACCAAGCGCTTCGTATGCCCGTATAATAAGCTCTTTTTTGGGAAAGGCGTCGGTGATGCGCTTTTTTAGTTTTACGCTATCGGCTTTTGCGTAGAGGATGATGGCATAAGCCCGGTCTCCGTCGCGCCCGGCGCGCCCCGCCTCCTGATAATATTCCTCGAGCGAGTTAGGCAGATCGAGATGCACGACGACTCGCACGTCGGCCTTGTCGATGCCCATGCCAAAGGCGTTGGTCGCGACCATTACCCGGCTTTTGCCCTTCTTCCATTCGTTTTGCTTATGATTTTTTTCCTCGTGCGACAAGCCGGCGTGGAAATGATCGGCCGGAATGGCGGCTTGTTGCAAGGCTTTGGCGACCGCCTTCGTCTCTTGCCGGCTCCGTACGTAAACGATGGCTGTGCCGGGAACCGACTGGAGGATGTGGATGAGTTCGCCGATTTTATCCTCCGCTACGCGGACGACATAAGAGAGGTTTTTCCGTTCGAAACTTTTCCGGAAGACGTTTTTTTCCTTGAAGTTCAGCTTTTCCTGGATATCTTTCACGACGGTTTGGGTGGCGGTGGCTGTCAGAGCCAGAACGGGAACGTCGGGAAACAATGTGCGCAGTTCGGCAATTTTCAAATACGAAGGGCGAAAGTCGTATCCCCATTGAGAAATACAGTGCGACTCGTCTACCACCAGCAGGCAGACTTTCATTGCTTGAAGCTTCGTAATGAATATATCGGAAGAAAGCCTTTCGGGGGAAACATATAAGAATTTGAAATCCCCGAAAATACAATTTTCTAATGTCCCGATGATTTCGCTCCGAGGCATTCCCGAGTATACCGCTGCGGCCTTAATGCCCTTTTCCCGGAGAGTGTCGACCTGATCTTTCATCAACGCAATGAGCGGTGTCACCACGAGGCAAATACCGTCCATAGCCATCACCGGCACTTGAAAAGTCAAAGACTTTCCTCCGCCGGTGGGCATGAGCCCGAGGGTATCTTTCCCCTCCCATACCGATTGAATGATTTCTTCCTGAAGCGGCCGAAAGGAGCTATACCCCCAATATTTTTTCAGTATTTCGTGAAACAATTCCGATTGCATACACGCTCCTTTTATCGATTATCTATCGCGTATATCTTTAATCAAAAGCTGTATAAATGATCTCGAACCATGAGTATTCTCTTCGATTGTATAACAAATATCAATCGGTTGGCCTTCTTTAATTCGTTGAAAATAGGAGTGCTTAGAGAAGGCTATGGCTTGAACCGGGGCCGAAATGCTGTCATCGACAATTTCTAGTTTGATATGCCGCAAACCTTTGCCGACGAGTTTACTGCCGCCCGAATCCCGTACCCCTTTCGTCATAAAGAGGGGATTTTCATTTTCCGGGCCGAAAGGACTGAAAAGCGCCAACTCCTGTACGAACTCGTGGGTGATTTGCGAAAGGGGAATCTCGGCATCCACCGTTATTTGCGGAGTCATCATGCGCGACTCAATACCGTCAAAAGAGAGCGAGTTGAAGCGCCGGGTAAATTCGGGCAGATTCTCTTCGCGTAGCGTAAGCCCTGCGGCATACATGTGGCCGCCAAAGTTTTCAAGAATATCTTTGCAGGCATCGATGGCCTTATAGACATCGAATCCCGAAGCGGAACGCGCCGAGCCTGAAATCATCATGTCGTTCGATTTGGTCAGTACGATGGTCGGGCGGTAATATTTTTCGGTAAGTCTCGAAGCGACAATCCCGATAATCCCTTTATGCCAGTTCTCATTATATAAGATGATGCTTCTCAAATTTTCAATATCGAGGTGGTGTTCGATATAGTCGATTGCCTCCTCGGTAATCTTCTTATCCAGCTCGCGGCGATCTTCGTTATACTTGTCGATATTTTTGCTCTTCTCTCGTGCCGCATCCATGTCGGTTGCCAACATGAGGTCGACAGCCTCTTTGCCATTCATCATGCGTCCGGAGGCATTTATGCGCGGCCCGATTTTAAAGACAATATCATTCACGGTGATGTTTTTGCGCGCTAACCCGCAAATTTCAATGATTCCCCTTAATCCGAAACTCGGATTGCCGTTTAACTGCTTCAGGCCGAAAGAAATCATCACCCGGTTTTCGCCGGTGAGCGGAACGATATCCGAAGCGATGCTTACGGCTACCAAATCTAATAACGGTTCGATATCCTCGAAAGGGAACCCGTTGCGTTGCGAAAAAGCCTGAACGAGTTTAAACCCCACCCCGCAGCCCGATAATTCACTGTAGGGATAAATAGAATCGGTGCGTTTGGCATCGACGACCGCCACCGCATCGGGTAATTCGTCGTCGGGCATGTGATGGTCGCAAATGATGAAGTCGATTCCTTTTTCTTTCGCATAAGCCACCTTGCTTATCGCTTTAATACCGCAGTCGAGCGAGATAATGAGCTTCACGCCCGTGCTCAGGGCATAATCTATCCCTCGAAAAGAGATTCCGTATCCCTCGTCATACCTGTCCGGAATATAGTAATCGATATTACTCGTTATTTTGCGTAAGAATTTATACACCAACGATACGGCGGTCGTCCCATCGACATCATAATCCCCGTAGATAAGAATCCGCTCTTTATTGCCTAAAGCCGTCTCTATTCGCTTGATAGCTTTTTCCATATCGGGCATCAGGAAAGGATCGTGCAAGTCTTCCAAACGCGGATGTAGAAACTTTTCGGCCTCCTCTTTAGTCTTTATGCCTCTATTTATTAAAAGCTTGGCGAATACCGGATGTATATTTAATTCTTCTGCTAATTCATTTTGAGTATTTTTTTTATCGGGTGATAGGGTTAAATAATTCCATTTATAAGTCATTATGTTGTTTTATTTTCTTTCTCTCGAAGGCCGGAATCGTATTCCGGAAACAAAAAGCAACTTATCAGCTTAATCGCCATGACGATAGCCGCATTGCCTGTTTTAGGCAGCCATTACCGCGCCAAAATTTATCATTGAAAATTGAACGTAAAGATACTACTATTTTATTGTTTTTGGATATTTGTGCGATAAATAATTGTTTTTTTTACTTTATCGGAGTGTCGGTTCGGGCAATATCCCGGCAAAAGATACGCTTTTTATTGTTCCGATTCTTATTCGTACCTTTGTGCGGAAAATTCGACAAAAAAAATGGAAATCGCCGCGTTGGTATCAGGAGGAGTAGACAGCTCTGTCGTTGTTTATCGATTGAAGGAGATGGGCTACGATCCGGTTATTTACTATATAAAAATCGGTATGGAGGACAAGGATGGATACATCGATTGTCCTTCGGAAGAAGATATTGAAATTGTTTCGTTCATCGCAAAAAAGTATGGATGCCGTTTCGAAGTGGTATCGCTTCAGGAGGAATATTGGGAGCGGGTGGTCCATTATACCATCGAATCCGTCAAACGCGGATTGACTCCGAATCCCGACATGATGTGCAATAAACTCATCAAGTTCGGTGTTTTTGAGGAGAAGTGGGGGCATTCGTTCGATCGTATTGCTACCGGACATTATGCCACAACCACCGACATCGATGGCTTGCGGTGGCTTTCTACGGCTAAAGATCACGTAAAAGATCAAACGTATTTCCTGGGGCAAATCAATTATATGCAGGTGTCCAAACTGATGTTTCCCATAGGGGATCTGCTGAAATCGGAAGTCCGGGATATCGCCGCCCGGCAAAAACTGCCTTCGGCGCAACGAAAGGACAGCCAGGGGATTTGTTTTCTCGGAAAGATTAACTATAATGATTTTATCGAGCGGTATCTGGGACGAAAAGAAGGCCTTATCGTCGAGTTCGAGACCGGAAATATTATCGGCAAGCATCAGGGATATTGGTTCCATACCATCGGGCAACGCAAGGGACTTGGTCTGAGCGGAGGGCCCTGGTTTGTGATTAAAAAAGATGTCGATCGGAATATTGTCTATGTCTCGAAAGGATACGATACTGAATTTCAATATGGCGATGTGATCCGTTTGCAGGGTTTTTCGTTTATTACGCGCGATGTATGGGGCGATTTTGACGACGAAAAGGATATCGCCTTTAAGATACGCCACACCCCCGAATTCACTTCCGGCAAAATAACAAAGGTCGGCGACTTGTATACGATCCGTTCCGAAGCGCCCGTGCAGGGAATTGCCGCCGGGCAGTTCGGCGTGGTGTACGATAGCGACCGGCATCTGTGTTTGGGGAGTGGAATGATTATTTAATCACCGAAGAGAATATTCGTCCGTGTTAGAGTTCGATTCATTCATTGTTTTTTTCAGCAATATACAATTTTTCAGCATCATTGAGTTTTTAGGAACTTTTGCCTTTGCAATCAGTGGAATACGATTGGCTTCGGCCAAACATTTCGATTGGTTCGGCGCTTTTGTCGTGGGATTTGTCACGGCGATAGGAGGAGGGACGCTGCGCGACTTGTTTATCGATGTCGTGCCTTTCTGGATGGAAAATCCCGTGTATTTGTGGGCCACGTTTCTGGCGTTTATTTTTGTCATCATTTTCCATAAGCAGTTAGTGCGCTTGAACAACACCTTTTTTATTTTCGACAGTATTGGATTGGGGCTTTTTGTGGTAGTAGGTGTTGAAAAAACAGTCCTGTTAGGGTTCGATCCGTGGGTCGGCGTCATTATGGGAGTGATAACAGGTGCGGTGGGAGGGATGCTTCGCGATGTATTGATTAATGAAATTCCCCTGATTTTCAGAAAAGAAATCTATGCCCTTGCTTGTGTCATCGGGGGGATCGTGTTCGTTGTCTTGCAAATGCTCCCTATTCCGCTTATTGCGAATGAAATCATTACTGCCGGAGTGGTTATTTTAATCCGGATATTAGCCGTAAAGTTTCGTTGGCATCTTCCTATTATAAAAGGAGAATAACTATCTTTTTTTTGCAAGAGTGACGATAAACGTGAAATAATACGAAATTTCTTTTTCAAATTGTCAGTATATCGCATAAATTTATTACTTTTGGGCGTTATTTTCATAAAAATGATTTCCATATGGAGAAAATAGATAAATTAGACAAACAAATTCTTGAAATTATTTCGCAAAATGCCAGAATTCCTTTCAGGGATGTAGCCGAGCAATGCGGTGTTTCGCGTGCGGCTATTCATCAACGTGTACAACGAATGATCGAGAACGGCGTCATTACCGGATCGGGTTATCATGTGAATCCTAAAATATTAGGCTATGCATCCAGCGCCTATATCGGGGTGAAACTCGAAAAAGGATCCATGTATAAGAATGTCATACCCGAGTTTGAAAAAATACCGGAAGTGACGGAGTGCCATTTTACCACCGGCCCTTATACGCTCCTTATTAAGTTATATGCCAGAGATAACGAACATCTGATGGATCTTTTGAACAATAAAATACAGGAAATTCCCGGAGTAGTGGCTACTGAAACAATGATTTCATTGAGCCAGAGTGTGAAACGAGAAATTCCTATCATTAAAAATAATCCATAATCACAGACTTCCTTCTTTATAATGTTAAATGTTGGAATTTTATTGCAGATTATTTGGTTTATAATCTAAACTGATTTATATTTGCATCCGAATGCATTTGTAAACTGAAATAACAACAATTTATTTTTACTGAAATGGAAGAAAAAAATTTGAATGAAAAGGAAAGCCTGGAATTAATTTCCCGCATGATCCGCAATACACAGCAGAAATTAGAAAAGGGTAATGGAGCTCCTTTTTTGATATGGGGATATACAACTATTTGTGTGTCCTTAATCGTTTGGTATTTATTTTCGGCTACGGGCGACCCCCGGTGGAATTATCTTTGGTTCTTAATTCTGATAATCGGAGCGCCCGTCACTTTTCTCTGGAATCGGAAACAAGTGAAAGGCGTGAAAACCTATATCGATAAGGTTATCGGATATATCTGGCTGGCTTTCGGCATATCAGGGGTTATTGTTTCCTCTGTGGCGATATTTTTCTATTGGCCCCTTCCTATTTTGTTTATTATCGTCTTACTGATGGGAACCGGCGTTGTTATTACGGGACTGGTAATTCGCTTTAAGCCCATTGTTTTTGCAGGATTGGGAGGCATCCTATTGTCTACATTATGCCTTTTTGTGAAAGGAGTAGATTCGATATTGATTTTTGCTGCCATTTTTCTGGTAACGATGGTGATTCCCGGTCATATACTTTATTATAAAGGGAGAAAACAATGATGTTTGAAACGCTCGATCCACTGCTCCATTCCGAGCTCCGGTTGGCGATCATTTCTATTCTTATATCGGTAGAGGAAGCCGATTTTAATTACTTTAAAGAGAAAACAAACGCCACGTCGGGGAATCTCAGCGTCCAAATCGATAAATTGAACGAGGCCGGCTATATTCAAGTCGAGAAAGGATTTGCCGGTAAACGGACCCGTACCGTTTGTAAAATCACGCCGAAAGGTGTGAGCGCGTTTGAAAGATATGTGGAGGCGCTAAAAGGATATCTTAATCTGTCCGGATCGAAGGATTAAATCCGTAATTTATATTTAATTTATTATGAAGCGATTGGCTCTTATGGTAGGGCTGAGCGTATGCTACTGCATTGTCTTTTCGCAAACAATGACGCATATTGCAGGGTCGGTAAAGGATGAGGCGGGAAATCCCCTCTCCTTTGTAAATGTATATGTAAAAGAAACGCTGAAGGGTGCTGTTACAGGAGTGGACGGTAGCTTTCGCCTCAGCATTGCGGCGAAAGATTCGATTACATTGATAGCTTCTTCAATCGGTTACCAAACTTTTCTGAAAACCGGACTTCCAGATTCTTTTGAGGATATTACCATTGTATTGCATTCCGATGAGACGATCTTAAATGATATAGTCATTACGGTGGGTAGTTACAGTATAATGAGTTCTTCTACGTTGGAAAATAAAAATGCGGTGGATTTGGTTACAACCGCCGGCTCGGAGGGAGATTTATACAAGGCGGTTTCGCTGTTGCCGGGCACGCAAGCTTCAGGTGTTGACGGACGGTTGATTGTCAGAGGAGGCTCTTCCCGCGAGACGCAAACGTATATCGACGATATGCATGTCTTAAGCCCTTATACGTTCAGTTCCGGTAACTTTAGTTCATGGGGACGGTATTCTCCTTTCCTCTTCGAAGGCATTCATTTCTCAACGGGCGGATATTCTTCGGAATATTCGCAGAGTTTGTCGGCGGTATTGCCGTTGGAAACAAAAAATGTCAGCGACATTTCAAAGTTCGGCGTTGAGATTATGAATGTGAGTATCGGCAGTGGAGGGACCAAAGCATGGAAGAAAGGATCGGCCTCTTTCAATGTGGATTATACCGATTTGTCTTTATATAATACACTGTTCTATCCCTCAGTTAAAAAGAATTGGAAGGAGCCTTACCGCAAGTTTGGAGCACAGAATCAACTTCGTTTCGAACTCGGTAAGGACACCTATCTCAAAACGTATTTTGCGTATGACAAGACCGGATTGAATTTAATTCAATCCGACTTGCCGGATTCTCATCTTCGCGATTTTGATTTGGATGAAGATAATGCCTATTTGAACGCCACCTTTCGAAAAAAACAGGAGAATGGATTTAATTGGTTTGCGGGTATTGCATACTCCCTCAATAACAGAAATATCCGTAACTTACAACTCGTGGGGGATAAAGCGGGAGATAAAGAGCAGGAATGGCATGTAAAGGTAAAAGCGGGTAAGCGATTCAGTAATAGGTATAAATTTGACGCCGGAGCGGAAAGTCTGGTCAAAGATAAGGACTTGCAATACGATTATCATCAATCCTCCCAAACAGGCTATAGCAATAATATTCATGGGGTATTTATATCTAATGATTTGAATCTGACGCGTGGTTTGTTCTTAAATATCTCGTCGCGTGCGGAATATGCCGGAATGAATAAATCGTTCGCTTTCTTGCCAAGAATCGCCTTAGGTTATCAGTGGAATAAAATCCATTTTTCCGGTGTACTCGGCAGGTATCAACAGAGTGCATCTAATGATTTTTTGAGGGACAATCCTAAACTGGATCAAGAGAAGAGCCTCCAATCTTTATTCTGTATTTACTATCAGGAAAACAGCAAGATATACAGAGTGGAGTTTTATCACAAACAGTATTCGGATCTTGCGCATATCCGGAATGGCGGATATGTTTCGGACGGTAGTGGGTACAGCAGAGGAATAGATGTGTTTTTTAACGATTACGAATTTATGAAGCACTGGAATTATATGATCGCTTATTCTTATAATGATACCAAAAGGAGCCTGGACGGTTTTCCGGAAAAGGTGAGGCCCAATTACGCGACCAGGCATAATGTTTCTTTTACGCTTAAGTATTCGAACTTTGATATGAAAAGCGTCATTGGCCTGACTAACCGTACGGCAAGCGGACGACCGTATCATCATCCCGATAAACCGGGATATATGAATTCAACCGCTCCTGTTTACAATTCGTTGGATTTAAGTTATACTTTTCTTGCACACAAGAATGTAATTATTTATGCTTCCTGGTCCAATATATTTAACCGGGAGAATATCTTTAATTATGAATATGCAAAAAATACGAAAGGGCAATATATCGAGAGGCCGGTTAAACTTCAGCAAAACCAATCGTTTTATATCGGAGTTTTTATTACTCTCGGAAAGAATATCGCCTACGATGTCTCTAATTTTTAAAATGAAAATAATATGAAATCAAAGCATTTAAAAACAGTTTTACTATGTGTTCCGTTCTCATTATTCTTTTTTTCTGTTCAGGCCGAAACGAATGCCGATTCGTTGTATATAACGACGATGAAATCGGCCGTTGAACAAATGGACACTCTTACCCAAAAAGACGATATTCAACTATGCAGAATGGTTTTTGAGAGGGTGCACCGGCTATATCCCGACGACTGGCTGTCTCTTTATTATGTTATCTATGCCGACCTCACGTCTTTCTATATGGATCCTAAAAGCGCAAATTCAGGACGCCTCCTGGAGGAGTCGAAGAAGAACTTGGCATTACTAAAAGAATACGAAAACGGAGATATGTCCGAAATAGTTACGCTCGAAGGGTATTATTATATGGCTTTAATAGTGTCCGATCCGGCTAACAACGGCCGAATATATTTTACGAATACCATTTCGGCTTTTGAAAAAGCAATGGAACTGGATGCCGATAACCCGCGACCTGTTTGCTTATTGGCATTCTTCGAGCAAAAATTGCCTGAAATGCTACATTCGAAAAGAATTGCAAAGGTGCAGCATGATAAAGCGAAGGAATTATTTTCAAGGGAAGCGAAAGACCCGATACTTCCGCATTGGGGAGAGAGGTATCTTTCTTATATAATTTGATAACGATATTTTAAATAAATCGACTATATTTGTCCCGAATTTCAGATTGATTTTTTGCTCATTACGTGTTTTACAAAATTTCGTGAACGATGAAAACCGAACGACTTCTCACGGCTGCCTTGTGCATGCTTCTTATTTTCCCGATGTACGGACAATCCGTAAAGAATGGCGCGGAATACCGGCGATTTTATCTGGCTGTTCATGCCGGCCCGGACTTTGCGTTAGGGGCGTCAAACACTATTTTATCAGAGAAACTACTCCTTCCTGCAACGAAAAGAGGATTCTCACCCGGCTTCGATGGAGCCTGGTTTTTCACCAAAAATTATGGCGTCGGCGTGAAATATGCTTTTTACAAGTCAAACTACGAAGAAGAATCTTACCGTGAATTTACGGAACAGGCATACGATTCTCCCGTCTATGAATATAAATCGCTTTCTTTTAAAGAAGAGATACATATAGTAGGCCCCGCCTTTTATGCCAGATGGCCTTTAGGAAATTCAAAATGGATGATTGTAACCAATGCCGGTGTCGTGTTGTTGCACGATAAATTGTCAAGGATAGAGAAGGAAACCCGCTATATTGTTTCCGGATATGTATCCCCGGAGCAATTTCCCGGAGAAAAAATAGGAGCGGCGGATCATAAAGGGATTACGGCAGGTTTTGCGTTATCGGCAGCTATCCGGTATCAGCTTGCGCCTTTTGCCGGAATAAGCATACAAACCAATGGGCTTTATGGATCGGTATCAAAAATGGAATATTACAATCAGTGGGAAGAACGGTATGAGAACGGGGATATATCCCGCAAAATACGCAGAATAGGGCTTTCCGCCGCAATTGATTTCTGCTTTTAGCATTCGCTTTTGCCGATTTATGCACCCTTCGTCTTTTCCCCGGAGTGTGTAGTTTATCCTTTAGAATGATATTGGAAATAGCGGATCAATCTTCTTTCCTCCTTGTTTCAGAAATGGGTATTAGAAAAAACATTGAGGACGGCTCTAAAAGGTTATTTGAATTTATAAGAACTTCTCCGGATCTCGGGAACTTTCCCCCTGTACACGGGTGAACTTTCGGAGCTCTCCGGAAGTCTCCCCTTGTGCATGGACTCTGTTCCGGAGGTCTCGGCAGACGTCCCTGTGTGCACGGTTTCCTTTCCCGAGCCCTCGGGAAGCTCCCCCTTGCGCAAGGAGGAAGATCCTGAGCCCTCCGAAACGGCCCCTTTGTATACAGAATGACTTTCGGAGTCCTCGGGAAGCTTCCCTGTGGGCAAAGGCGCTGTTCCTGCTATCGAGAGTGCTGCTCTGAGCGGCGCTCTCGGTAATGTGTCATTATATCTCGATGCCGATAACTTGTTTTAGAGCGAATCCGATCAAAAAACTGATCAGCGCAACGCCCAGACTGAGTACGGCCATTTCGCCGAAACGCTTCCGGAAGTTCTCACTCTTCGCCACCGAATAATAATAGTTAAACAGGCCGATGATGAGGATTGCCATCGCCAGCATGACGATGAGACTGATCAAAACATTTTCGAAGAGGATAAACGGCGTGATGAGCGCCAACACCGTGATTAAATAGGCGATACCGGTGTAAAGGGCCGATTTGACGGGATGCTTACCGGTATCGGTTTCCGATTTGGTGGAAAGGTATTCCGATGAAGCCATCGACAGGGCGGCGGCAATGCCCGTGATGCTGCCGATAAAAGCAATCGACTTGCTGTCGTTCAACGCCATGGTGTATCCGGCTAACGCCCCCGTGAATTCGACCAAAGCGTCGTTGAGGCCCAGCACGACCGAGCCCATATACGAAAGGCGTTCCTCTTTAATCATCGCGATCAGTTCATTTTCGTGCATTTCTTCTTCTTGCGCCATTTGCAGTAGCTCAGGATAATCGGTATAAGCCGCATACGTAAAGCTGGAACTTTCTTCGTCAGCTTCCATCAATTTGATAGCGAAGGTAATCCCGAAAACGCGCGCTAGCCAGTAATATTTTACTATTCCCCGCCGATAAGGCTTTACATCGATGCCCGTGTAGCGCTTCAAGTTGTCATAATGAGTCGCTTCCTGAGCAGCGATACCCTCCAATATCCGGCGGTTAGACGCCTCTTTTTCTATCGACGCCAGTTTCTGATATATGATATGTGCGGTGATCTCTTCCCGTTGAAAACGGAGGAAGGTTTTTCTGTCTTTTTCTTTTAGTTTCATAACAGTCTGTGTTTACAATCCAAACATTATTGTGACGGACAAGTGGGTGAGACGTTGTTTTTTTATTTTAAAGATTCAAACGTAAGAAAACATTTTAAGACGGCAAAAGAAAGCACAAATAAAATGAAAAGAACAGAACCGCCGCGAAGCCATTCTGTCCTTTAGAAAATCAGTCGGGATGAGGTGACTCGAACACCCGACCTCCACGTCCCGAACGTGGCGCGCTAGCCAACTGTGCTACATCCCGATTTTGTGGCTGCAAAGTTACTATTTTTTTATTCAATCCGAACAATAATCATAAAAAAAACGCTTTCGATGCGATAACGAACGGAAAAATTCCCTACATTTGCAGTGCATTTGCGGCAATAGCTCAGTTGGTAGAGCATCAGCTTCCCAAGCTGAGGGTCGCGAGTTCGAATCTCGTTTGCCGCTCTTCACCAAAATCCGTCTCTCGAAAAAACCGTTTGACGGATTTTTTAGTATACACTTCCGTTTTAACATGTATCTTTTTAATCCCGACACCGATCTTGCTTTGGCGCACTCCCATCCGCATTATACCCCGCCCACTTCGGCGTTGGATATGGCACGCGATTTAGCCTTATTGCCGATATGGTACGCACCCGAGGGGGAATCGATTATTCTCGAGAGAACAGATATCCAATCATTCATACAAAAAGTCCAGCAATATTTTACCGTGGAGCCGGCTTTTGTTCCTTTCAGCGAGCTTCCCGTTTATCGCGAAGAACAAATTATTCCTTGGGGATGGAATCTTGCTTTACGAAAGAAATTGATCGAGGCGGGAGTCGCGGAGCCTCGCTTGCCCTCTGTCGCCGATATTGAACGTCTCAAAATGTATTCTGATAGGCAGTATGCTGTGAAAATGCTCCGCGAATTGAAGGCGGTCAATCCTCTTTTTTACGGTCAATCTGATTATTTTACTCACCCCGAGGAGGCTTTTACCTATTTATCCATGCAGAAAAGCGATTCGGTCTTGAAAAAGCCCAACTCCGGTAGCGGAAAAGGGCTTGTATGGATTAAAGGGAAGATTACCGATAAGCAAATGGACTGGTGCCGGCGGGTGATTCGCCAACAAGGCGGAGTGGTTGTCGAGCCGGTTTTGGATAAAGTGCTTGATTTTGCCTTTGAATATCGAATGTCCGGCGGGGACGCCTCATTTGCCGGATACTCTTTATTCCGTACAACGGCTTCGGGGGCATACGAAGGGAATTATTTGCTGGCGGATGAAAAAATTGAAACCGTGTTGGCTGCCTATGCTCCGTTAGAAGACTTTCTAATCCTGCGGGCGTTATTGACCCGTAAATTGGCGGAATATTTTCCTCGCTACAACGGGTATATCGGTGTCGACATGATGATTTGCCGCACCTGTCACGGTTTTCGCATACAGCCCTGTGTAGAAATCAATATGCGGATGAATATGGGGGTGTTAGCCCGGGGTTTTTATGATCGGTTTTTACAGAAGAATGCTTCGGGGGTATTCAAAATAGATTATTTTAAACGCCCGGGGGATGCTTTGGCTCATGCCGGCGAATTAGAGCGAAAATATTCGTTGAGGGTCGAACGCCGTAAAATCGTGTCCGGCTGTTTGCCCATGACGCCCGTCACGGAAGAAACCAAATATATGGCTTATGCATTGATTTTTCAAGAATACGAAAGCCTTATTCCATCGCATAGCATGAGCCCATTTTAAAACGAATACTCTTGTATCCGCATTGATCTGCCTAAGTCCGGCTTTGTATTTCGGATGGAGGATGAAGGGGAAGAAATTTTCAACGTTCTTCCGGCGAGAGGCGAAAGAATAATAAACCGGTTAAAGGTCTTTTCGTATATAAAAAAATATGATTATCCGCAAAGCGACCTAAACGTGCCCCCTCCGCTCGTTCCTCGCTCGTCCCCTTATCTTAAGGAAACAGTTGCGGAGTCCGATCTCTCTACTCTCCCCTTACGATAAGGGGAGTACCGTGAAGCGGGGAGGGGTTAAAAAAGAAATCGGACGCTTTGCGGATAATCATATAAAAAATAATACCTTTGCAGCAGGTACGTTGCAGCGTATCTGATTGATATATAAACGAAGCGTTTCAGCTTAATCCTGTTTAGAAAATCGCCAATTTTCAAATAATTTCAAGGATGATGCGACGAATGCTCCGCGCTTTAGGCGTGGGGCTGTTGCTTGTCTTGAAATTGGGCCTCTGGCGATGCCTCTAAACGGATGAGTCGACAGTTCCCACGCTCTTTTTATACTATTTCATACCGACCTTGGGGAACGGCGAGGTTATATCGATATAAATGAATAGTAATGAAGAAGCACCTTCGTAAACGTCCGTTCAACGGCTTGCCCGATCCGACTTTTCCCGAAAGCGGAATTTATCCGGTAACCTGCCCGAAATGCGGTGCGCAATTATATTGCCCCGCCGAATTGCAACATGATAAAAAACTTCCTTGTCCGAATTGTGACAAAAACTTTTCCAATCCCCTTTACGATCCGGCCGATCCGGGCAACCGGCGAAGAGCGAGGGCGCGCTGTGTCGTAAAAATCCTGATCGCCAATGTATTGCTCGCCTTATCGACCGTATATACCGTAAAATATATTATTCCGGGACTGAAGGGCAAATCGTCAATACCTGCCGGCACGCAGACGATCAAAACGGATTCTTTGCAGGATAGTTCCGGGAAAAGCGATAGAAAGAATATGGCGTGGCCATACGAGATAGGGAGATAGGGGGTCGATAATTAATCTGACACCTATCGAGCTTGTTTTTAAGAAAAAAGATGTTTATTGGAGCCTGAAAAATAAAGAAAGTAAACAATGTGACTTGTTTTTCGATTAAATGTAAGTTCTGTTTTTCTCCTGTCGAACATTTAGCTATCTTTGTTGTTAAAAAAACAGAGCAACCCTATTTACTAAGTTCATTCAGTATGATTTTCGATTTTAATTTGATTCGCAATGTCTATGCCGGCTTGCCCCGCAAAGTGCAGGAGGCGAAACGCGTGTTGAACCGTCCGCTGACACTGACCGAGAAGATTCTTTTCTCGCATCTCTCTCCGGGTATCCCAGTGAAAGACTACCTGCGGGGCGGCGATTATGTGGATTTCGCTCCCGACCGCGTGGCCATGCAAGACGCGACGGCCCAAATGGCGCTCTTGCAGTTGATGAATGCCGGGCGCTCTTCCGTCGCCGTGCCCTCCACCGTGCATTGCGATCACCTCATCCAGGCATACAAGGATGCCCGCGCCGATTTACAGACGGCCAACGTTACCAACCGCGAAGTATATGAATTTCTGCGGGAGGTGTCGGATAAATACGGAATCGGCTTTTGGGAACCCGGCGCAGGCATTATCCATCAGGTCGTGCTCGAAAATTATGCTTTCCCCGGCGGAATGATGATTGGAACGGACTCGCATACGCCCAATGCCGGCGGATTGGGCATGTTGGCTATCGGCGTAGGAGGCGCCGATGCGGTGGATGTGATGGCCGGATTACCGTGGGAGTTAAAAATGCCCCGGCTCATCGGCGTGAAGCTGACCGGCAGGCTGTCGGGATGGGCTGCTCCTAAGGATGTTATTCTTAAACTGGCCGGTATCCTTACCGTAAAGGGAGGAACGAATGCCGTTATCGAATATTTCGGCGAGGGAACCGAAACCTTTTCCGCAACGGGCAAAGGAACGATTTGCAATATGGGCGCCGAAGTAGGAGCCACGACTTCCGTCTTTCCTTTCGACGAAAAATCGGCCTCCTATCTCGAAGCGACCGGACGGAAGGAGGTAGCTTCCCTGGCGCGGAGCATTGTCGGACACCTACGTCCTGATCCCGAAGCGGTTGCTTCTCCGCACGATTATTACGACCGGGTGATCGAAATCGACCTTTCCACCCTCGAACCCTATATCAACGGGCCTTTCACGCCCGATGCCGCTTATCCCATCTCCCAATTTGCCCGGATGGTGGAAGAGAACGATTATCCCCGTAAAATGGAAGTGGGGCTTATCGGTTCGTGTACCAACTCGTCTTACGAAGATCTTACCCGAGCCGTATCGGTGGTGAAACAGGCGAAGGAAGACGGGGTAGGGGTGAACGCGCAATTCATTATCAATCCCGGATCGGAACAAATCCGTTATACGGCGGAACGCGACGGCATCCTCGCCGAGTTTGAAGAAGCGGGGGCGGTAATCATGGCCAATGCCTGCGGCCCGTGCATCGGGCAATGGAAGCGCGATGATGCGGGCGGGCAACGCCCCAACTCCATTGTCACTTCCTTCAACCGGAACTTCGCCAAACGTAACGACGGGAACCCCAACACGCATGCTTTCGTGGCTTCGCCCGAACTCGTCGCGGCGCTGACCATTGCCGGCGACTTGCGCTTCAATCCCCTCACCGATACGCTCGAAAACGACAAGGGGCAACACGTCCGGCTTGCCGAACCCTCCGGGTACGAAACGCCCCCCGGCGGGTATGACGTGCAAGAAGCGGGTTACCGCGCTCCTTCGCCCGACGGCCACAATAAGGAAATCATCATCGACCCTGCGTCCAAACGCCTGCAAAAGCTCGCGCCTTTCCCCGCATGGGACGGGAACGATTTCGAACGCCTGCCTCTTTTGATAAAAGTGAAGGGAAAATGTACCACCGATCATATTTCGATGGCGGGTCCCTGGCTTCGCTTCCGAGGCCATCTCGATAACATTTCCGACAATATGCTTATCGGGGCCGTGAATGCCTTTAACAACCAAACGAACGCGGTGCGCGACCCCGAAACAGGGGAATACCTTGCCGTGCCGCAACTGGCCCGCAAACTCAAATCGCAGGGATTGGGCTCCGTCGTCGTGGCCGAGGAAAATTACGGCGAAGGGTCGAGCCGCGAACATGCCGCGATGGAGCCTCGCCATTTGGCGGTGAAAGTCATTTTGGTGAAATCCTTTGCCCGCATTCACGAGACGAACCTCAAGAAGCAGGGGATGTTGGCGCTTACCTTTGCCGATAAGGATGATTATGACAAGATACGGGAAGACGACAAGATAAGCGTGCGCGGGCTGAATCGCTTTGTGCCCGGTGTCAATCTGACGGTAGAACTCCTTCATGCCGACGGCTCTACGGATGCTTTCGAAGCCGTGCATACCTATAATAAACAGCAGATCGAATGGTTTAAGGCCGGCAGCGCGCTCAATGCGATGGGGAAAAAGTCTAAGGTCTAAGAGTCTAAGGTCTAAAGTCGAAAGGCTAAAGTCGGAAGGCTGAATGTGGGGAATCATCGAATCATGGAATTATTGAATTTTGGAATCATATATATGGATGAAAACTATTTAATTTATAAATTATCCGAGTCGATCAAGAAAACAACGCAGATCGATAAAAAGTTATTCACCGAAATGAATGTGAAGCGCGGGCTTCGCAATGAAGACGGTACCGGTGTGTTGGTCGGACTGACCCGCATCGGGGATGTGGTCGGTTATGAAAAGCTGCCCGACGGAACGCTGAAGGCCATTCCCGGAAAACTCTATTACCGGGGAATGGATGTGGAAGAGCTGGTCCGCGGTATTCAAAAAGAAAACCGTTTGGGATTTGAGGAAACGTCTTTCTTGCTTTTGTCGGGGATATTGCCCGATAAAGACGAGCTCGAAGCTTTCCGCGCATTGATTATGCAGACGATGCCGCTCAGTCATCAAACCACCATGAGCATTCTTTCCCGCAAAGGAAAAAACATCATGAACATCCTTGCCCGGAGCGTACTTGAACTATATGTCTATGATGAAAATCCAGAAGACATTTCGCGCGAGAACCTGATGCGCCAATCCATCAATCTTATCGCCAAATTCCCCACCATCATCGCCTATGCCTATCAGGTGTTGCGGCATGCCGAGTACGGGCGTTCCATGCATATCCGCCATCCGTATGAAGATCGTTCCGTAGCGGAGAATTTTCTTTTTATGATTAAAGGGCGCGACCGGTATACCGATTTGGAAGTGAAGATACTCGATTTGGCGCTTATCCTTCATGCCGAGCACGGAGGGGGGAATAACTCGACCTTCTCGGTACGGGTTACCAGTTCTACCGAAACCGATATCTATTCTTCTATTGCGGCCGGCATCGGTTCGTTGAAAGGCCCCCTTCACGGAGGCGCCAATCATAAGATAAGAGCCATGTTCGACGATCTGAAGGCCAATGTGTTTCATTGGGACAAGGTGGAAGAGGTGGATGCTTATCTCAAAAGAATCCTCAACAAACAGGCATTCGATAAAACCGGCTTGATTTATGGCATCGGGCATGCCGTTTATCGTATTAGCGACCCACGTGCGATCCTTCTTAAGGAGATGGCTCGCGACTTGGCTAAGGAAAAAGGGCTTGAAGAGGAATTTGCCTTGATGGAGCTTGTGGAAGAGCGGGCGGTGAAATTGTTTGCCGAGTTCAAGGGCGAAGGCGCCAAGCAGGTATGCGTCAATGTCGATTTTTATTCGGGGTTCGTGTATGAAGCCATCGGCCTGCCGCAAGAAGTCTTTACGCCGCTGTTTGCCATGGCGCGTATTGTGGGATGGTCTGCCCATCGCATCGAAGAACTGAATTTCGCCAGCAAACGTATCATTCGCCCCGCATACAAGAATGTTCGGGGAAAACAATCGTTTGTTCCGCTGGGAGAAAGGTGAAAAGTCAAAAGTCTTCAGTCTCCGGTCTTCAGTCTCCGGTCAAGAGTGGTCGATAGCGACTAATTAAAAGGAAGCAGAATGAGAAAGTTTGAAGATCTCCGTGTGTGGCAGGATGCTCGTGTTTTTGTTGTTGAAATTTATTCTTTAACAAGGGACCTGAAAGATTGGGAATTCAAAGATCAACTTCAACGTGCGGCGGTTTCCATTATGAATAATATTGCGGAAGGCTCTGATGCCGGTGGCGATGGAATATTCGTCCGATATTTGCATATTAGCTTAGGGAGTTGCAGCGAGGTGAAAAGTATGCTTTATTTGTGTGAGGATTTGCATTACTGTTCTCCGGAAAGAGCCAATGAACTACGAATAAAATTAAAACAGATTTCAAGTTCAGTAAATAAATTGATTAACTATTTAAAAACAGAATAATGACTACTATTTCGAGAAAATCGCCTGATGACCGGCGACCGGTGACCGGTGACAATAAGACCCGCAAAATTCCCGTGCGCCATCCCGTCGTCGAACTCGACGGCGACGAAATGACCCGTGTGATATGGTCATTCATCAAAGAACAACTGATTTTGCCGTATATCGAGGTGGATATAAAATATTATGACCTGGGCATTCAGCATCGGGATGAGACCGACGATCGGGTCACGGTCGAGGCTGCCGAAGCGATCAAAAAATATCATGTCGGCATCAAGTGCGCGACCATCACGCCCGATGAGGCGAGGGTGAAAGAGTTCGGGTTGAAGAAAATGTGGAAATCGCCTAACGGTACCATCCGTAATATCGTCGGCGGGACGGTTTTCCGCGAACCGATCATTTGTTCCAATATCCCCCGCTATGTACAGGGGTGGACAAAGCCCATCGTCATCGGGCGGCATGCGTTCGGCGACCAATATAAGGCGACGGATGTCGTGATAAAGGGCTGCGGAACGTTGCGTATGACGTTTACACCCGAAAACGGCGAAACGCAAAGTTGGGATGTCTTTGATTTCAACGGCGACGGTGTGGCGATGGCGATGTATAATACCGACGAATCGATTTACGGGTTTGCCCGTTCGTCTTTTCAAATGGCTTTAGCCAAGAAGTATCCGCTTTATCTGTCGACCAAGAATACGATACTCAAAGCGTATGACGGTCGTTTTAAGGATATCTTCCAGGAGGTGTATGAAAAGGAGTTTAAGGATGCTTTTCAAGCGGCAGGGTTGACCTATGAGCATCGTCTTATCGATGACATGGTCGCTTCCGCCATGAAATGGAATGGCGGGTTCGTGTGGGCGTGCAAGAACTACGACGGCGATGTGCAGTCCGATACGGTCGCCCAGGGCTTCGGGTCGTTGGGAATGATGTCGTCGGTGTTGGTGACGCCCGACGGCAAGACCGTGGAAGCCGAAGCTGCGCATGGGACGGTCACGCGCCATTACCGCCTTCATCAACGCGGGGAAGAGACCTCTACCAATCCCATTGCCTCGATTTTCGCTTGGACGCGGGGGTTGGCGCATCGCGGCAAGCTCGATGATAACCAGGCATTGATTCATTTCTGTGAAACACTCGAAAGAGTGTGTGTGGAAACGGTCGAAAACGGGCAAATGACGAAAGATCTCGCCCTGTTGGCTTATCCCGGTTCGCTGTCGAGGGACAAGTATCTCAATACACAGGAATTTTTATCGGTATTGAAAGAGAATCTCGATAAAGCATTATCATCGAGGGTGTATCAAAAGTAAAAACAGAAATGATTCTACTTCCGATGTGTAAATTTTTCAAGTTACAACCTGTTACTCACACTCTTTTAATGACAACTTGTGAGACATCCTCTTAATTTTATCTATTTCCCCGACAGCCGATTGATGGTCTTTTTCACTTCATTCTGAATCGCCGCGTCTGTCTCCGAAGGAAGAATTTGAGCTAATTGTTCAAGAAGATATTCTTTGCGGTAAGAATAAGTAAACCATCCGAGGGCTTCCGCAGCCGTTTTCCGCAGTTCTGCGTCATCCGTACGGTCGCGGAGGACGGTCAGTAAAAGGTCTGCTTCGTCCGAAGCGGGATGGTTCCGGAATCGTGATACCTCCGATATCCGTTCTTTTAGTTTGGCCGATTTATCGGTGATAAGCGCCATATCTTGTTGTTTGCTTTTGTTAGCCGAACGGATGGATTCGAGGGCCTTATCCAGCATTTCACGGGAATAGAAGGGTCGCCCTTCGGCCTGTTTGATCAATTCGCTTTCCAGTTTATCGAGATTCTGCATGCGCAAGCCGGAGGATATCTTGAAAGCGATTCGCTTCGAGGTATTGTCGTTGAGTATGGCTTTAGCCACCACCGGCAATAAGCGTTCCGATCCGTTTTTGGCGATCCATTCGAAAGCGAAACGCTTTGTTAACTCATAACTGTCCGCCGAAGCAGCTTCCAATACATCCACAAACGCATCGTCATCGATTTGCGATAAAAGCGTCGCGCATTCGAGGCGAACGATCATACTCGAGGAGTCGAAGAACGTTTTTTTCAGGAGTTCGCTGATTTCCGGATAGTCATTATCATACAGCATTCGTAAAGCGATAGCCTGTATATCGACGGAAGGAGATTCCAACGCTTTTTTCCAGAAACGGATATCGTTCCGGTGGGTCGTAAGCGCCTCGTTGATATCGATCGCTTCGGTCGTGTTCTTGGCAAACCGGAAGGTGGGATCTCCGAGAATATGCGTCTCCAGATAATGGGTGTATTTTCCCCATTGTCCCACCCGCAGTCCGTGGGGCAGCAATCCCAGAAATTCATCCGGCCATTTATCCTGAATGGTATTCACGGTGTTGCCTTGCGTAACGATAGTTTTGCCGTCGTTGAACAAATAAGCTCCGGCAATATATTCATCTTCATAAAACGAACCGTTATAACATGCGTCGAACATCACGAAGCGTGCATTGGGCGTTATGGACAATAAGTCTTGCACTGTAATATCGAGCGAAGCGTTCAGGAGCGAATCCTTTTGTTGGAGTTCCGGATCGAAGGCTTCTTCGCACCATTCGCGCGGAACACCCAGCGACGACATATAGTAAGCGATTGTTTCTTCTTTATCTTTCCCCTTATTGACTGCCGAGGATATTTTACTGCGAAGGAACTGTTTGATATTGTCTATCGATGTATTCACATCGCTGCCTTCCTTATACCCGTTTACATACTGCAAATCATTCGAACCGTGATGGTGGAAGAGCATGACATCGAGATCGGGGCGCATGATCTCATTCAACCAGTAGGGTTTCATGGGCCAATAGGAATCAAAATCCGTGAACTTTACGAAGCTTCCGGGATTGAATAAAGACGGGAACTGTTCCCTGAGAGCCAGTTGTTCTCCCGACCAGGCCACCCTCGATTCGGAATTATATCCGTGGCCGCGCGAAACGGTAAGCTGATCGATACGATTATCCTTTTCCGCCGATTTCACCGTCACTACTTTTGTCAGGTAATCGCGCAATTGGGCGTATTTGTCTTTTTTGCCTTTTTCCAACGGTTTGATACGCGCCGTATAGATGTCGGAGTGGATAGACTGTTTCGAATCGGGGCGCAACGAATAATAGAAAAAGAGCGTCTTGACGGAATCTTGTTTGAGAAAATCGAAAGAGAGATCGAAGTCGTCATAGAATCGGTCGGAAGCAATACTCGATTGCTGCCAGTTTCGTTTCTGATTCATCTTGAAAGCCGAGGTCAGGTGTTGGGCATCCCTTACCATGACGATAGGGATGTCGCCGATAAAGACGGCGCCTTCTATGGGGCTTTTCTTTAATTCGTACAGTCGTTTCAGTTCCTGTTTGATGGAGTCCGGTTGGTGCCACCGGTCGACCACCAAATAGGTTTTTAACCCGTCCGCTTCGATAGATCGGGCATAGCGGGTGACTTCTTGTTGCGCTTGTGCATAGCTTGCGCTGTCGATGACGATGGCAAATCCGTGCGACAGATTCTTTGCCTGTAAAGATACGGCAAAGAAGAGCAGAGAGAGAATCAGTATTTTATACTTCATAATAAATTATTCTAAAATGTGCATCCCACGGTTGCGGAAATGCTTATCCGGTGGGGATGGTCGAAATGGGATGTTTGCAGCGTCGCCTTTGTATAATCCGCCTTTGCCGCTATGTACAGGGTCGAAGGCAACCGCCCCAATAATACCTGCTTGGAGAGTTTTGCGGCTACTTCTCCTGTCAAATAGTCCGCCGTTAAATATTCGCTGACGGGATAAGACCATTTATCAGCGAGGATGATTCCTTCGAAATCGGTTTTCGTCGAAAGATTCTTGCGATATCCTGCCTGCGCGTTCAAGCCCAATCGTAACCGGTTTCCCAACAGGAAGGTCTTTCCTCCTTCAACCGAAGCGAAAAGGTTGGAAAATTTTTGCAGTTTCATGTCGGGCAGAAGGGAGGTTTTCTGTTGTTCGAAAACGATATTTCCTCCGAGCGAATAATCGGCAAAACCGTCTTTTTCCTTTAAGACATCGTAATACGCTCCCGCACGGAGGGTATGCTGGCGGTATTGAACCGATTGATTGAAAATCTCCCAAACGCGTTGGCCGTTGGCATTGGTCGTGGGCTTTTGATCGTACCAAATCCCTTTCGAAGGTATATAGTCGAATGAGAATGTTCCTGTATGGATTACATCGTGAATACGGGCTGTAAAGATATCAGAGACAGAATAGGCTTGTTCTTTATAATCGCCCGATTTGAACGGGCTTGCGACACTGCCGTCTTCCGATTTTTCGAAGATATTTTTATAGCCTAACTGAAAGATGTTTTCAAAAGCTTCTTTCTTCCAGCCGAGTTGAATATGTCCACTGATTCCGTGCCCGTTGTACCGGCGCGAATGAGCGTTTCCCGAGTCGGGATAATAATTCCCCAATCCTTGAAATTGGAAAAAAGTAAAATAGGAAGACGTCTGGTACGATTCGATCGCGATGCTTTCGGCATATCCTTCGACACCCACGTCCGCCCCGATCGACCAGCGCGAAAAGCGGTACACAATACCCGGCCGGATGGAGTATCGGGCGGCGTCGATCAGCGGGCGCGGATCATTCTCGTCCGAAGACGTTCCGCCCTGATAGGTAGCGGAGACTCCCACGCTGATTTTCTCGTTTAGCGGCGCCGCCATGCCTGCCCGGATATCGAACCCTTCGTTCGTGTAATCTCCCCCGATGCTGTCTGCCAGCAGGTAAGGATTACCCGGTGAAGGCATCAACACATCTTTCCATTTTTGTCCTTTCAGCGAGGAAATGCCATAGGAAAAATGTCCGAAAAAATGAATTCGTCCGACCTGCTTGAATCCTTCCACCGATACTTTTCCCCCGTTCACGTTCTCGGCTTCGGTAAGATGCTTGTAAGAACCGGAAGTGGCTCCATACGCGGCCTGTAAATCCATGACGCCTCCGATTCCGAGGAATGCGACCGGATTTTGCACCCGTAGCCAAACGTGTTGCCGCGGCAGCAAGGAATAATCAGCCGGAAAGGATACGCTGTCTGTTTGAGCGTATCCTCCCGCGGCCGAGAGAAGGATCATCAATCCTAGAAAAATCCCTTTTCTGAATATCGATTTCATTAATCGGTTTGTCTTTTATTGATCGACCGTTGTCGGATGGACACCCGGAGTCGGTGTTTGATCTTTCAAGAAGTCTTCCGTCGAGTTATTCGTATCTTTATAGATCACTTTCCCGTCGATGATCTGCTTTGCTTTTCGGCGCACGCTTTTGCCGGAGTAAGACCCTGTGCTGATAAATGTAAAGCCTGCATCCAATTCGGTGAAAAGTCGCTTATTATGTCTGTCGGGTTCATGATGGATACATTCGACCGCCTCAATAATATATTCCTTTGGTATCAGCAAATATTCTGTTTTGTATGAACTTCCCGGCTTGGTGGAAAGATGTGCTGCGTCGGCGGCATAGGCTGCGGGGTCAATATTTTCAGGAAACTTGAAGAGTACCATGGCAGATCCGAATACCGAATACAATGCATCATTTGCAGATGTAGAAGAGGTATATAATACCTCTAAATTAGGAACGCCGGCAGCATCGGCATCTTTTCCTCCATTAATCTTTCCGACATACAATTCCCAATCGGCATTTCCCAAATTGACCGGAGAATTCGGATTACCTGCCGGGTCGGTTTTATGATCGATCCCGTCTTGTGCGATAACGATGCTTGTTCGTGGTTGAAGCGGATGATCTTGACCGGAACCTTTAAAATAAAAACTATAATTACCTAAAGGCATGGGATCGGGTAATTTTCCATCCTCACCGATCCATTCCGAAGGTGTTTTCCCCGCTGCCAGAGGATCTAATGCGCCAAAACCAATGTTATCCAAATAAATCACTTCATCGGAGTTGTTATAGATTTCAATGAACTGGTCGGAGAAGTAAGATTTTCCTCCTTCAGTAAGAGTGCCGGAGTAGTAAATTTCTTTAAAAACTAATCCTCCGGATAGAGAAGTTGCATGGAGTGAAAGGGTAACGGCTTTATCCTCCGCAATCGTTGTATTTTCTACTAATCCGTTAAATGCGAATTCTTCGGTTTCGAATACGGCGTTGAAAGAGTAAACCCCTGACACAAGCGAAAATGTTGCAACTCCTTTGGCGTCGGTTTTCGCCGATGTCGTTGTTCCCGTTTGGGTATTAGTAGCTTTCACTTCAATATCGGAAAGATTACTTTCGGAATATCCCGAAGGATATTGAACAGTAACGTTGACAGTATATTTCACCGCTTCTTCATCCTTTTCGCAGGAAGAGAAAAGCAATAGGAATGCCGCAAAAATAAGCGGAAGAACGCGCCATCCGTAACGGAATGCCGTTCCTTTTGATTGTTGATTATTACTTACGATTCTTTTCATATTCTATTATCTATCTAATTTATTGTTTTAAAATTTATATTGAATCTCTGCACCGAAATAGAATTCGGTATTTCTTCTCTTATATTCCGATGTCCGGTTGCTTTTATGCGACGGGTTCATCTTTAAAAAATTATTCGCCATAAAAGAGATGTTTAATTTGCGGGAAAACTCTTTCGTCAGACGAAGATTGAATTGTACAGCCGGAGGCAGGCTTTCTTCGACATATTCATACGAATACGTATTGGTGTTGCGGAAGCGGGAATATTTCGAATGCCCTTCGTATTCTTGTTTCCAAGCGTACTCCTGTCCGTTTTTGCTGATAAATCCTATGGGATCCACATACCGGGCTGTTTCCATATCCTGAAAAGCCGAGGCATCGTATACTCTCTCTCCGTTGTCATTGTAGTAATATACCAGGGAGTTTCCCTCTTTATCTTCCCATCGCTCTTTTTCCCGTTGATTCCAGATGATCTGGGGCGTAAAGGATATAATCATTTTCAGTTCCGGGATATGGGTAATCATACGGATGTTCGTATTAAGGCGTTGGCGGATTTTCTTTTCTCCCGCAGGCATGATGGTGATATACGAATCATCCTTTCCCTTAATATTATCGTAAAAGAATCTTTTGACGTAAGACGGACTTGTCTTATAGGATTCTTCAAACAACCATGCTCCGTCAATGACGAAAGATGTTCGGATGGATTTGATTTGACCGATTTGTATCACATATTCCAACCCCTTCTTTATGAGCGTCTGATTATTTGCCGGAGTCATATAAGTATATACTGCGGTATCCATCTCCGAGGCCGCTTGTAAACGGTCTTCGCCTTCATAGTAATATACTTCGCCATTGTCGAATTCCGGACGTTTACCTTTTCCTGCGGGGATGGCGTATCTTCGATAAGGGGCGAGATAGGGGGCGTATGAATACGTCAGCCCGTCTTTCAATTTCTCGTAAAAGCCGGTGATCGATACCGATACTTTTTTAACCTCGAAAGAAAGCCCGATCTCGTTCTTCGTACTGCGGGCCGGCTTCAGTTCCGGGTTCGTCGTGTCAAGGACTTTGGTGGTAATCAATGCCATCGACGAATTGTCGGGATCGTAATAATTGACGCTGATATTGTCAAAATACGCTTTATCGGGAGCAATATAAGATAAGGTGGGCATTTTGGCGGAGACACCGTATCCGAAATTGATACTCAGGCGGTCGAACAAGTGATTATTTTCCTTATTGAGAATCTCCCAAGAAGTGTTTAGCCGTGGTTCTACCGATGAATAGTTACCCGGCTGAATTTGTGAAAACCGAACGCCGGCTTGGGCGGTAAGGACGGTCTTGCCTATGGGTTGGATGAGCTTGTCTTCGACGAATAAAGCATAATTATGTAATACCGGCAGATCCTTTTGTGCCCGGGGGCGGATACTCGATTCGAGCGTAGACATCGGCGGTGTAGACAAATCATATTGAAGGCCCTCTCCATTATTGCCGTTGACGGCCATGTCGAATCCTCCTACCAATGAATTGACCGTATTACCGAATTGCCGGTTCAGGCTCCCTTTTATCTTGGCGAAAAAATTATACGGCTTCCCATCGGTCGTGTATTCACTGTAATATACTCCCGGTAGATAGTTTTCTTCAAACACTCCGTCAACGTAGGAGGTGGGATAGGGGACGACCCCTGTGGTAAGCGATTGTTCCTGTTTTACATAATTTTCCGCCCAGGAGTAATCCCCCGATAAGCTATATTCCAAATTCGTAATCCATGACTTGCGCAGCATCCATTTACCGCTTATGCCTCCACGGATTCCTTTGTTGGACGAACGGATGGCTTCCAGCTTATTTAATTGGGCATTCGTTTTATTTTCGTCAACCGTTTGGAAATAAGAAAGCCGGAAATTCAAATCCAACGGCTTCGTGTTTTCCATAAACGTGTTCGAATAAATGGCGGTTCCCGTCAAGCGTTTATATCCGCGATATTTATAACGAGTATCGTTATACGCCTGGGCATAATCTGTCGAGATATTCAATGTCCCGGTGCGGTTGGGCAAACGGAAACCTTTGGATAAGGAGGCTATCTTCGTGTTCGGATCAATGTTGGCTTTCACCCTCCACGGCTGGGCGCCCATTTTCGTTTTCACCAATACCACGCCGGAAGTAAGGTTTCCGTACTCCGAAGAAGGGATTCCCCGGATAACTTCCACCTCTTCGATATTATCGGCTGAGATTTCCCGGAGGTCTACACCCCGGCCGACCGTGTTGGCCGCCGTCGACAAATTCCCGGATCGGGAAGTGTTGACGGTTTGCATATTCGCGTCGTTCGACATCGGCGCGCCGTCCACCATCACAAGCGTACCCAATGCACTATTGGGATTGTCGGAAATCTCCCGCATCTTGACTTGTCCCGGTGAGGCCAGCGTCGGGTTTTCGGTTATCTGCCCCGGTAAGAGTTGAAAAATATCGGTAAGACTTTTCGGCTGAATATGTTCGATGGCCGTCGTCTGTATTTTTGAGGATGATCCCAGTTTGCCTTGCGTAGCCGTTACCGTTACTTGTTCCAGGGCAAGGCTTACGGGTTGTAGCTTTTCCCTCCATCCGTCGATATTCGAACGAAGCGTTTGTCTGACGGTTTTGTCCTTATATCCTAATAACCGGAATAAAAATGTATAATTCCCATCGGGCACATTTTCAAAAGAAAATCGCCCCTGGTCGTCAGATACGGCCCAGATATCGAGTCCGTCGATGATGACCATCGCCATTTCAACCGGGTTCCCGTCAATGGAATCCGTGACTACTCCCTGAATGCTGAAACCGTTATTTTGAGCGTTTACGCTGCCACCGTAACAACACATGAACAGGCCCCCCATGAGGAATATCGCTTTGCAAGAAGATAAAATTTTTTTCATTATTAAAAAAGGATGTCCTCTTTATGTAAAACTTCCGGATAAAGCTTCATCCCATAATCTTTTTGAGGTAAGTATATAAGACGGCAAAAACCGAACGAAAAGGAAGAGGCTGTAAACCCTCCCTTTCGTCGGTATAAAATATATCCGGTAATCCCGTAAAAATCCTGTTTATTTACTATTCTGCACCTCCCGATTAAAAATGTTTAGGCAGGACTTAGTTTGTAAATGACGGGATCGACAGGACGGTTATAAATGTTTTGAGGCGCAGAAGGAAGCCTCTTTCTTTTTTCGGCCCTTTTAGCGAGTCCCTCAATATATCTCTCGCATTGTTTCAACCGGTCGTATCCGAGCATGATGCCCAGAATAAAGTCCTCTTCGCACGTATAATCGCATAAGCGCTTTTGGCCAATCGTGCGGATGACGTCGACGCAAGCCTTTGCTCCGAAGAAGACATTTATTTTCCGATCGGTAACCGGCATGAACATATAATCGACCTGCATTTTGGTTAATTTCTTCTCGATGGCCTCTTTTTTTGATACCTCAAAGGTGTACAAAGCCATGTTGCGAAGGCCTTTTTTATGCTCATACAACAGATGCGTGAATACGTCCATTCCGGGTTAATCCAGATACTGTTTCAAATCGTTTACCCAAGCATCGATGCGGCTTTCAGTCAAATCGCTTTCATTGTCGGCATCGAGGGCAAGTCCCACGAATTTTCCGTCTCTCACCGATTGCGAGTCATCGAAAGTATAACCGTCGGTCGAAACTTCCCCAACGAATTGAGCGCCGGTTTGGGCGAAATCATCGTAAAGAATTCCGATAGCATCTACAAACGTGTCGGGATATCCGGCCGAATCTCCTACTCCAAACAACGCAATTGTTTTGCCTTGCAGCTTCAGGTTTTTGATTTTGGACGAGAAAACATCCCAATCGTCTTGCAACTCGCCTACACTCCACGTAGAAGTGCCAAGAAGCAACACGTCCGCCGATTCGAAATCTTCGACCGTAGCGTCGCTTACATCGATTAATTTTGGGGAATAGTCTGCCAGTTTATCGGCAATCAACTCCGCAGCTTCGCGGGTGTTATCGGTACTTGAACCGTAAATAATTGCTATTGATTTCATCTTTTATTTTAATCTTTAATTTAAAAATACAAAGTAAAGGTATAAAATAATAGCGGTCAATCATCAAAAATAATGACTTTCTTATGAAAAATACCTAGAAATAGGGATGCCATTAAAGCAATCTTCATCAACCTCTCTAAATCTACTGCTTCAATAATCTTTACTCAATCGATAAACCGCTTCGTCAGGTCGTCGTAAGCGTCAATGCGCCGGTCGCGGAGGAAAGGCCACCATCGGCGGACGTTTTCTGTGCGGGTTTTGTCAATCTCGATAATTGCGTCGGCTTCCTGATCATCGGGAGCCTCATAGAGTAACTCGCCTTGTGGGCCGGACACAAAGCTATTTCCCCAGAACGTAATACCATTGGTTTGTCCCGAAGGATCGGGCTCGAAGCCAACGCGGTTGACGGCGATTACCGGGATGGCGTTCGTAACGGCGTGCGCGCGTTGCACCGTTATCCACGCTTGGCGTTGGCGGTTCTTTTCTTTTTCGTCGTCAGAAGATTCCCAGCCGATGGCGGTCGGGTAGATGAGTACTTCGGCGCCCGCGAGAGTCATCAGCCGAGCGGCTTCCGGGTACCACTGGTCCCAACAAATAAGGACTCCGAGTCGCCCGACCGATGTGCTGATCGGCGTGAAACCCAGATCGCCGGGCGTGAAATAAAACTTTTCGTAATACGCCGGGTCGTCGGGGATATGCATTTTGCGGTATTTCCCGGCAATGGTACCGTCTTTCTCTATCACCACCGCTGTATTATGATATAGTCCGGCGGCACGCTTCTCAAAGAGCGATAACACAATTACTACGCCGAGCTCTTTGGCCAACCGGCCGAACGATTCGGTAGACGGGCCGGGGATGGATTCGGCCTGATCGAATACCGAAACGTTTTCCGTTTGGCAGAAATACAGGCCATTGTGCAACTCCTGCATCACAATCAGGTCGGCGCCTTGGGCCGCAAGGCTGCGTATCTTCTTCTGTAACCGAACAATATTCTCTTCGATATTGAGCGTGTTGTGCTGCTGTATAATTCCTATTTTCATTTTGTAGCTGTTGAAAGTCGAAAGTCAAAAGTCGGACGTCTAATGTCGAAAGGCGACGAGGAACGCGTTTTAAAGAAATCCCTCGGGAAACTGCATGGCGATACAGTGCAGCGATCCGTGCTGTTTAATCAGGGCGCGGCAATCGATGGCAATGACTTCCCGTTCGGGGAATATGCGTTGCAGTTGCCGTTTCGCCCGGTCATCGGCCGGCGTTCCATAAGCCGGCATCAATACCGCTCCGTTGATGATAAGGAAATTGGCATACGTTGCCGGGAGTCGGCGCCCGTCGTGATATACCGGATCGGCCATGGGCAAAGGTACCAATGTGTATGGTTTGCCTTGCCATGTGGTGAACGTACGGAGTTGTTCCTCCATGCGTTGCAGTTCCTCAAAATGCTCATCGGTTTCATCCGTGCATTGTACGTAGGCGATCGTTTCTTCGTTGCAAAAGCGGGCCAGCGTATCGATATGGTTATCGGTATCGTCGCCTGCCAGATAGCCGTGGTGGAGCCATAGTACGCGCTCTATTCCTAATGTCTGTTTCAGCTTAACCTCGATATCCTGTTGCGTCATCGGTTGATTGCGGTTGGGCGCCAGCAGACAGGCTGATGTGGTGAGTAACGTCCCTTTTCCGTCATTCTCGATAGAGCCCCCTTCCAAAATAAAATGGAAGTGATTAAACTGCGATACTTCTCCATCAAAGAAGCCATTGAAATATAGTTTGGGTGTGATCTGATTATCGTAATTTGCGGGGAACTTCAATCCCCAGGCATTGAATTCGAAATCGAGGATGGCCGGGTTGTTTCGGATAAACACCGAAATACCTCCGTGATCACGGGCCCATGTATCGTTGCTCTCAATCTCCGCCGTGATAAGACGCCTTTGCTCCATTTTTGTAAAATAACGGGTGACTTGCTCTTTCTTGCGACAGACGACGAGCAGTTTTTCCCGTTTTAGAATCTCTTTCGAAAGCGCCACATAGCATTCGGTAACTTCCTCCAGCATATCGGCCCAGTCGGTTTCTTCATGCGGCCATGTGAGTTGTATGCCGCTTTGGGGATACCATTCCGGGGGGAAATAGATTCTATTATACAGATACATAACTTACCCTTCCATGTTGCCTCTGACGATACCCCTCATGGACGAACGCACAAACTCCAGGATGTGCTGCCTTTCGGGGGTCGAGGGCAATTCTCTTTCGATTCGTTCTATAGCTTGGGTGGTATTGTACCCCGATTGATACAGGTAGCGGTAAATCTCCTGTATACCGTTGATCTGTTCACTGTTGAATCCCCGTCTTCTCAGTCCGACGATATTCAATCCCATGAATGTAATCGGTTCGCGTCCCACCATGATGTACGGGGGAATATCTTTCGGTATTTTAGAGCCGCCTTGTATCATGGCATGCGCGCCGATTCTTGAAAATTGATGAACCAGCGTACCGCCGCTAAGGATGGCATAGCTGTCGATTTCAATCTCTCCGGCAAGCTGTGTTGAATTGCCGAGAATCACATGGTCGCTCAATTCACAATCGTGCGCCACATGACTATAAGCCATGATGAGGCAGTTGTTGCCGATTTTGGTAAATCCCTTCGAAGCTGTTCCCCGGTTGACGGTTGCGCATTCCCTGATCATCGTATTATCGCCGATGATGGCGACCGTTTCTTCTCCTTTAAACTTCAGGTCTTGCGGAATGCCGGCGATTGTGGCATGAGGAAATATCGTACAGTTCTTACCGATTCGAGCGCCGCTCAGCACGGTCGCTTGAGTCATGATGCGCGAGCCGTCGCCTATTTCGGTGTTTGCGTCGATATAGGCGAAAGGCTCAACGATGATATTCTTGCCGAGTTTGGCTTCGGGATGTATAAATGCTAAAGTTGATACCGTATTCATAATCTCTCAATATGGGTGCCGGATTATTTATTTTTAATGATCTGTGCCGTAAAATCGGCTTCGGATACTACTTTTTCACCGATGAATGCCAATCCCCGCATGGAAGAAATATTTCGTCGTAAGTCACTCGTCAGTTCAACCCGGAAGATGACTGTATCGCCCGGTACTACTTTATGCCGGAATTTCACATTGTCGATCTTGAGGAAATACGTAGAATAACGTTCCGGTTCATCCAGTTGCGACAGGACGAGTAACCCTCCCGTTTGCGCCATGGCTTCCACCAGCAGAACGCCCGGCATAATAGGTTCCTGGGGGAAATGCCCCATAAAGAAGGGTTCGTTGGTCGTCACGTTTTTCACTCCGACGATATATTTGTCCGTTTTACGGATAATTTTGTCGACCAATAAAAAAGGATATCGATGCGGAAGCAGTTCGCGGATGCGGTTATTGTCCATCAGCGGCTCCTCGTTTACATTATAGATAGGCGGTTGGACTTCATTGAGTTTTATATCTTTCCGAATTAACCTGGCTAATTGGTTGTTGATATGGTGTCCCGGCCGCGTAGCGATTAACCGTCCTTGGATCGGTTTTCCGATAAGGGCCATGTCACCGACAATGTCGAGTAGTTTGTGACGGGCGGGCTCATTCCGGAAAGCCAGTTTGCGATGATTGAGGTAACCCAATTCGTTGGCGTCGTGTCGTTGTACGTGAAGAGCGTCGGCGATTTCATCTAATTCCGGTTGCGACAGTTTCCGCTCATAAATAACGATGGCGTTGTCCAGATTACCGCCTTTTATAAGACCGGCCTGACGCAGTTGCTGTATCTCCCGCACAAAAACGAATGTCCGCGAAGGAGCAATTTCGGTTTCGTACTCCGACATATCGTCGAGGATCGCCGATTGGTTGGGGATGTACATCGAGTCGAATTCGATATACGAATTGATGCAAAAGCTATCGTCCGGCAACAGTGTTAGTTTGGAACCGGTTTCGGGGTCGGAAACCTCGAGTTTCTTGCGGACGATATAGAAGTCTTTGTCTTTTTTTTGTTCTACGATTCCCGCATTCTTAATGGCTTTTACATATTCGATGGCGCTTCCGTCCAAAATTGGAAATTCCGATGTGTTTACTTCGATCAGGCAATTATCGATCCCCAATGCATAGAGGGCGGAGAAAGCATGTTCAACGGTGCTGATTGTGACATCTCCCTTTCCTAAGACCGTACCTCTGCGGGTATTTACGACATTTTCCGCCAAAGCGTCTATCGTCGGTTGGTCGGGAAGATCTACTCGTTTAATCTTGTAACCGTGATCTTCTTCGGCCGGATGGAAGGATATGGTGATATTCAGCCCTGTATGCAGCCCTACACCTTTTAATGTAAAGCTGTTTTTTAACGTTCTTTGTTTCACTTTATCGATTTTTTTATTCTCTATAACTCTTTTTGCTGCAAATATACATGATAATTTTTTATTTCATCCACAGATGAATAAATAATTGTCTTCCGCCATGCGAACCATTTGTTGCGCGTGCACTGCGAACGATCGGCCGTTGGCTTTTGCCTCCGTTCGGTTTTTTTCTTACCTTTACGGTCCGACTGAATGAATTTATCAATAAAGATCGAAAATGAGAAACTGTTTTACTTGCCTGATCATTTTTACAATGAGTGTGTTATCGGTGCGCGCCGATGAAGGAATGTGGATGTTGCATCTGCTTAAAAAACAACAATATCCCGCCATGCGGCAACTCGGATTGAAGCTAGAGGATTACGATATTTATAATCCCGATGGGAGTTCGTTAAAAGATGCGGTCGTGCAATTCGGCTCAGGATGTACCGGAGAGGTAATCTCGTCGCAAGGATTGGTGTTGACCAATCACCATTGCGGATACGGACAAATTCAGCAGCACAGTACATTGGAAAACAACTATCTTGAAAACGGTTTTTGGGCGATGACGCAGGCGCAGGAATTACCCAATGACGGGCTGACCGTCACCTTTATCGATAAAATAGACGATGTGACCGACTATGTGAAAGCGTGTTTGTTGCGTGACAAGGAAAAAGATACCCACGGAGTGCTTTTCCTCTCTCCCGCTTATTTGAACGGCCTGGCACGCGAGCATGCCGGAAATGAATTCCTCGAAACCCATCCCGGAACTGCGGTCGAAATAAAGCCGTTTTTTAACGGTAACCGCTATTATATGTTTACGAAAAAGATTTATTCCGATGTGCGTTTGGTGGGAGCCCCGCCCAGCTCTATCGGAAAGTTCGGCGCGGATACCGATAACTGGATGTGGCCGAGGCATACGGGCGATTTCTCTCTCTTCCGTATCTATGCCGATAAAAACGGTAATCCGGCCGCTTATTCCCCCGACAACGTACCGTTGAAACCAAAACGCTGGCTGACGATTTCCACGCAAGGGGTGCAGGAAAATGACTTCGCCATGCTGTTGGGCTTTCCGGGAACGACGCATAAATATTACACTTCGTGGGAGGTTGCCGAAAGGCGTGATATCGATAATGCCGTGCGTATCCGCATGCGTGAAGTACGGCAGGAGGCGATGCTTGAAGAGATGCTGCGCGATCCGGGGGTAAAAATCCAATATGCCGCCAAATATTCGGGATCGACCAACGGGCACAAAAATGCCATCGGCTCGAATTGGGCGATTGATTTACGTGATTTGGAACAGGTGAAAAAGGAACAGCAAGACCGCCTTTTGGATTGGGCCGGGAAGAATAATCTTCGTCAGTATCCGGAGGCTATTGAGGCTATTGCCCGTATGGTGCAGGAGAGAGCGGATTTGCGTTACCGAGAGCGAATGCTGTCCGAAGGCATTCTTCGTGCGGTAGAATTTGTGTCGGTTCCGACTGCCGGCAGTAAAGCGCTTATCGCCGCTTTGAATAAAAAGGATGCGGCGGAGATTGAAAAACAAAAAAAACAGTTGAGCGACGATTACCGGAAGTTCGCAGATAAAGATTATAATGCGGCGGTCGATCGGAAAGTGGCGGCGGCCATGATTGCCGAATATATGGCATCGGTACCGAGGGAAAAACAGCCGGCTTGTTTTCAGGTTGTCTATGAAACCTTCGAAGGCGATGCGGGGCGGTTTGTGGAGGCACTCTTCGATCGTTCTGTTTTCGGAAGCGGGGAGAATCTGCAACAATTTTTATCGGGCCGTTTGGAGGCAACGACGCTGGAGGCCGATCCCATGCTTACTTTCGTGCGGGGTGTAAACGAAGAGTTCGTCCGGCTTCGTTCGCAGCTCAGCGCGTATGACGATGCTTTCGAGATCGCCCGGCGCACTTATATGGAAGGGATATTACGGATGGATGGCGAGGATGCCCATTTCCCCGATGCAAACCTGACCCTTCGTTTGTCGTATGGGCAAGTGAAAGGGTATCGTCCCCGCGATGCCGTTTCTTACGGCTATCAATCCACGATGGATGGAATGATGGAAAAAGAAGATCCCGAGAATTGGGAGTTTGTGGTACCCGGCAAGTTGAAAGAGCTATACCGTCGCGGCGATTTCGGCCGCTATGCCCGTGCAGACGGCAAGATGCCGGTGGCGTTTATTGCGACCACCCATACGACGGGAGGAAATTCGGGCAGCCCCGTGATGAACGGCAAAGGTGAACTGATCGGGATTAATTTCGACCGTAATTGGGAAGGCGTCGGCGGGGATATTCAATTCCTGCCCGACTATCAGCGCAGTATTATTGTGGATATCCGCTATGTGTTGTTTATCATTGATCGATATGCCGGAGCAACCCACCTTATAGAAGAGATGGATCTGCGGTAAGATGATGTACGATATTTATCCCCGTCTGTTTCGTTATTTTGTTTCCTGAACGACCTTTGAGCGGATGATGTTTGTCCACAGCGCATACGCTTCGGGCGTAAGATGTAATCCGTCGCCGGTGTACGACGCAATGAGCTTTCCGGAAGCGTCTGCGAAGTAGGAAAAGAGATTGATGAAAGGGATGTTCTCTGCATCGGCCAACGCTTTTAGTTTCCGGTTGAGCGAGGGGATACGCCCTTCTTTCCCTTTAAGACGGGAATAGCGCGCAAAATCGTTATTGACCGGTAAGACACTTTGGATATAGATTTCCGTTTGCGGCGAATCGTTTTTTACCGCCTGAATAATCTGCCGGTAATTATCGACGATGGTTTTCTCGTCTCGCGCCAGCGAAATATCATTGATTCCGGCCATGATAAAAAACTTTGCCGGTTGCGACTGTACGATTTCGTCGATGCGTGCCAACATGCCTTCGGTGTTATCTCCCGAAATGCCCCGGTTGACTACGTCGCTTCCCGGAAAATACGATTCCCATTCACCCGCTTGGGTGATGCTGTTGCCGAAGAAAACAATCTGCCCTTTTTGTAGCGGGTGCTCGCCGAAATAAGCCATACGGGTATTGTAGGTTTCGGTATGGAAATCTTCCACAATGGTTTTCGAAGAGGAACATTGGGCCAATAGGATGCTCCCCAACGCGATGGAGAGTAAGAAAAAGAACTCTTTGATTTTCATTTTTCTACTAAGGATAATTGGTGTTTGATCATTTCCCGTGTTTCGTCGCTTACCGCTACGAGCGGGAGGCGTAATACGTTTTCAGTAAGTCCTTTTAGGTGTAACATCGCTTTTACGCCGGAAGGATTTCCATCGCAAAATAGCAACCGGATCAATTCCGTGAAAGATTGTTCAATTTCTTCGGCTTTCGTCCATTGGTTGTCGAGAGCATGGTGTACCATTTTGCCGAAAGCATGCGGAAAGGCGTTTCCCAATACCGAAATAACGCCCGCTCCTCCGGCTCTGATAATGGGAAGGGTCATAGCATCATCGCCCGAAATAACCGAAAAGCCTTCGGGTGCTCCGGCGATAATTTCTTTCGCTTGCGCGAGATTACTCGAAGCTTCTTTGATAGCGATGATATTGCCGCACGATCGGGCAATGCGCAATGTGGTTTCCGCCGTCATGTTGACACCTGTCCGTCCGGGTACATTATAAAGAATAAGAGGTAGGGGCGACGCTTCCGATAAGGTGCAATAGTGACGGTATAATCCCTCCTGCGAAGGCTTGTTGTAATAAGGTGTTACCGACAAAACGGCGCTGATACCCGTCATGTCGATTGAGCGGAGTTTTTCCGCCAGGGCAACGGTGTTATTTCCTCCGACTCCCATTATCACCGGCACTTTCCCTCGGACCGTGTCGGTAACAAAACGAATAATGTCCGACTGTTCCCGTTCGGAAAGAGTCGGTGTTTCGGCAGTGGTACCGAGGGCTACCAGGTAATCAACGCCGCCGTCGAGGAGATAATCCAACAATTTATGCAGCGCGTTGTAGTCCACTGAATAATCTGCATGAAAAGGAGTGGCCAATGCAACGCCTAATCCTTTTAATTTTACATTTGGCATGGAATGTCTGTTATTTCTTGCAATTTACTTCTTTAAGAAACAGGTTGTATACAAATTGTTCTTAATTACGCAAAGGTACATAATTTTTAAAACCTTACAAAGAAAAGATGGACGATGGACGATGAAAGATGAACGATGAAAGATGAACGATGAAAGATGAATGATGAATGATGAACGATGGACGATGAACGATGGACGATGGACGATGGAGAAAAAAACTTAACGGACAGGAAGAATGCAATATATTTTCGTACTTTTGTACCGATTTAATAATTTGCTATATATCAAAACGACGTTATAAATGCATCACGTAGAACTTAGTGAACAAGAAATTATTCGCAGACAAAGTCTCGATGAGTTACGCACGCATGGAATAAATCCTTATCCGGCTGATCTATATCAGGTCGATGCCTACTCTACCGATATTAAAAACGAGTTTACCGACGAAGCCGGACGGCGGCAGGTAAGCATTGCCGGGCGTATTATGAACCGCCGTATCATGGGTAAAGCTTCTTTCTTCGAACTGCAAGACTCGAAAGGCAGAATACAAGTGTATATTACCCGCGACGATATCTGTCCCGACGAGAATAAAGACCTTTATAACATCGTATTTAAAAAACTACTCGACATAGGCGATTTTGTCGGTATTACCGGTTTTGTGTTCCGCACGCAGATGGGCGAAATATCGGTACATGCACAATCCCTCACCGTTTTATCCAAATCGTTACGTCCCCTGCCCGTTGTCAAAATGAAAGACGGGGTGGCTTACGATAAGTTTTCCGATCCCGAACTGCGTTACCGGCAGCGGTATGTCGACTTGCTGGTCAACGATCACGTAAAAGAGATTTTTTTAAAGCGTACGAAAATATTCAATGCCATGCGCGAATATTTCAATCATCACGGTTATCTGGAAGTCGATACGCCCGTATTGCAAAGCATTCCGGGAGGAGCGGCGGCGCGTCCGTTCATCACGCATCACAATGCCCTCGATATCGATTTGTATCTGCGCGTCGCCAACGAGCTCTATCTAAAACGGCTCATCGTGGGAGGCTTCGAAGGCGTGTATGAATTTTCGCGGGATTTCCGTAACGAAGGGATGGACCGGACGCATAACCCGGAGTTTACGGTGATGGAAATCTATGTGGCGTATAAAGATTATAAATGGATGATGGAGTTCACCGAGCAAATGCTCGAGTATACCGCCCTGCAAGTGTTGGGTACCACCAAAACAAAGGTCGGCGAACAGGAAATCGACTTCAAGGCGCCTTACAAGCGCATCACGATGCTCGACGCCATCAAAGAGCATACCGGCATCGATATCAGCGGTATGAACGAACAGCAGTTGCGCGAAGTATGCGACCGGTTGGGGGTAGAATATGACGAAACCATGGGGAAAGGAAAACTTATCGATGAGATATTCGGCGAAAAGTGCGAGGCTTCGTATATCCAGCCGACTTTTATCATTGATTATCCCATTGAAATGTCGCCGTTATGCAAGCGCCATCGCGACAATCCCGAACTGACCGAACGTTTCGAACTAATGGTAAACGGGAAGGAACTGGCGAATGCGTACTCTGAATTAAATGACCCGATCGACCAACGCGAGCGCTTCGAAGAGCAATTGCGCCTTTCGGAAAAAGGGGACGACGAAGCGATGTATATCGATCAGGACTTCCTCCGCGCCCTCGAATACGGAATGCCGCCTACGGCAGGGATGGGAATCGGAATGGACCGCCTGACGATGTTGCTCACCGGACAGACAACCATTCAGGAAGTGCTTCTCTTCCCCCAAATGCGTCCCGAGAAAACCGTTCAAAAAGATGCCGACCAGGCTTATATTCAGGTGGGAGTCCCGGAAGAGTGGATCCCCGTGTTGCAAAAGGCCGGATATAACCGTGTCGCGGATTTGAAAGAGGTAAATCCCAACAAATTACACCAGGAAATTTGCGGATTGAATAAGAAACTGAAAATGGGTTTGAACAATCCTGCTCCCGATGAAGTTAAAGAATGGACAACCCGTGCCGGCGAATAATCGCCAAACAGCATAATAATCAAAAGGACTTCAATAAACAGTCGAAATGAATTCATTCGGAAAAATTTGTATCGTAGGAGGCGGAACGTGGGGTACCGCATTGGCCAAGATCGTATTGATGACGCAAAAGAATATCAATTGGTATATTCGTCGTGACGAGCAAATAGAGGGTTTTTACAAGTTAGGCCACAACCCGAATTATCTGACCAATGTGAAATTCAATCTGGCCCAGATTACCTTTTATTCCAATATCGAAAAAGCGATAAAGGACTCCACCACGCTCATCATCGCCGTTCCCTCTCCTTATGTGAAGCAATATTTCCGACGGGTATGGAACAGTGCGTTCAAGGGGAAAATCGTTTTTTCGGCTCTAAAAGGGATTGTGCCCGGAGACAATATGGTGATGAGCGAATACCTGGCCGATAATTTTAAAATCCCGCAGGAAAACATCGGGGTGATTTCCGGCCCGTGCCACGCCGAAGAGGTGGCATTGGAAAGGCTTTCTTTCCTTACCTTCGCCAGTAAGGATACGGAAAAAGCGAAAACCCTCGCCGCCGGTCTTACCTCCCGCATTCTGAAAACAAAATTTTCGAATGATGTCGTGGGGATCGAATTGGCGGCTGTGTTGAAGAATATTTACGCCATCATATCGGGCGTATGCCAGGGATTGCAATACGGCGATAATTTCCAGGCGGTGCTGATGAGTAATTGCGCCAAGGAAATGGAACGCTTTCTCGACGGAATCGTCCCGATGGAACGGAATATTTGCGAACAGCATTATTTGGGCGATATGCTCGTTACGGCTTATTCGCAGTTCAGTCGCAACCGTACACTGGGAACGATGCTCGGCAAAGGCTATTCGGTGAAAACGGCGCAACTCGAAATGGAAATGATTGCCGAAGGGTATTACGGCGCCAAATGTATCGCCGAAATGAACGAGCGTTTTAAAATCGACATCCCCATCTCCCGCACCGTCTATGAAATTTTGTATGAACGGTTGCGCCCACAGGCGGCGGTCGATAAATTGATCGAACTTTTCTGATAATAGTCACCAGACAAATGAAGTCTAAAGAATTGCTGACCGCAAACGTTAGACATCTACATCATACTTAAAATAAAATGCATTATGAGTATTCAATTAACTATTAAACATCTTGCCGGCATTGTATCGGAAGAAGATATTCTCCGGCAATCGGCGCAAGCCTCCGAATGTAATCAGGCATTGTATAATGGAAGTCGTGAAGGAAACGATTTTATCGGATGGGTAGGCTTGCCTTCATCCATCACGGAAGAACAACTCCGTGACATTGAAGATACTGCCGTCGAACTTCGCACGCGTTGCCAGGCGGTGGTTGTTGTCGGGATAGGGGGAAGCTATCTGGGCGCCCGAGCCGTTATCGATGCGCTTTCTTCCTCGTTGGACTGGCTGTCGGCGAAGCGCGAGCATCCGGTTATCCTGTATGCGGGTAACAATATCAGTGAAGATTATCTGTCTGAACTCACCGAATACTTGAAAGATAAAGAGTTCGGTATTATTAATATTTCAAAATCGGGAACCACAACCGAACCGGCGATCGCTTTCCGTTTGTTGAAAGCCCAACTCGAAAAGCAAGTCGGCCGTGAAGAGGCTAAAAACCGCATTGTGGCGATTACGGATGTGGCGAAAGGCGCCTTGCGTTCGCTTGCCGTGACCGAGGGCTATAAAACATTTGTGATCCCCGATGATGTAGGCGGCCGTTATTCGGTGCTTACCCCGGTGGGATTGTTGCCTATCGCCGTAGCGGGCATCAATATCCGTGAACTGGTTAAAGGGGCGGTCGAAATCGAACAGGCAACACAACCTTCGGTGTCGTTCGAATATAACCTTCCGGCCATTTATGCCGTTATACGGAATGAACTCTATAAGAGAGGAAAGAAAATTGAGATACTGGTCAACTATCATCCCAAGTTGCACTTCTTTGCCGAATGGTGGAAGCAGCTTTTCGGTGAAAGCGAAGGAAAAGACCAACTGGGTATTTTCCCGGCAGCCGTCGATTTCACGAGCGATCTTCACTCTATGGGACAATGGATTCAACAGGGGGAACGGACGATTTTCGAAACGGTGATTTCGATTAGAGAACCGAATCGGTCGGTAAGGATCCCGCATGACGATGTGAATCTTGACGGACTCAACTTCCTGGCCGGCAAACGGGTCGACGAGGTGAATAAAATGGCCGAATTGGGAACCCGTATTGCGCATGTCGACGGCGGCGTGCCGAATGTCCTGCTGGAGATTCCCGAACTGTCGGCCAAGTATATCGGCCAGCTTATCTATTTCTTCGAAAAGGCCTGCGGTATCAGCGGCTACCTGCTGGGGGTGAATCCTTTCAATCAACCCGGCGTGGAAGCTTACAAGAAGAACATGTTCGCCTTGCTCGACAAGCCCGGTTATGAAGCGGAAAGCAGAGCCATCAAGGAGAGTATTTAAGTAGATTGATGGGAGATTGAAAATAGATTGATAAAGATTGATCTAAGATTGAAACAGATTGTGAAGGGGCGGGAGAATGACTTCCGCTCCTTTTCTGTTTTTTGCCGCGATAATTCCGCCGCATTCGAAACGGAGGTAATGGTGAAAGAGAAAAGCAGTCTTATAACCGGTCTTTTTCGGATTCCCCGGCTCCTGTTCCTTTATATTTCGATTTGGTCATATTCAAATCATACGATAAAGTCAGGGATATCGCGTGTGACGCTCCCGTCGTCACATAATCGTAAGAGACCGTATTGGTAAATACGCCGTTTTTCTGCTTCAATGTATTCAGGAAATCACTGGCTCTTAATGATACGGACAAACCCGATTTGAACTTTTTCTGTACCGTACCGCTCATGTAAAACATCCCGAAAGAATATAAGGCCCTGTCATTGCCTTTACTCAAGTAAAATGCATTCAGATAAAGATAATAATCCGACGGTAACGTGAATCGGTTCCTGAACATGATCTGGCAGAGCGGCTTATTGTATGAGCGGCGGGGATTTCCGTATTTCAGATCCTGAAACTGGATATACGCCTGCACGGAAGGCTGCCATATTTTCGTGGTGTGGGAATAAACGGCCGTAAGGCTATAGATATTATACTCCGGAAGATTTATGTCTTTGCTTACGATAGACTTTCCGTCATTAAACTCTTCATATACGGGAGAGATATCTTGCTTCCGGTGAGTGATGTCGCCCATCAGTTGAAAATCCTTCCAAGATAAATCGAAGCCCCCGTTATACCGCGTGGAAGGTTTTAAGTAAGGATTCCCCGTTTCCCATAATGTATGCGAAACATACGTATAATTACTCGTCAAAAGACTGTAACCGGGACGAAAAATATAGGTCTTGTACCGCAGGTTTAGCGTCACGTCCTTTATATTGAATTTTATTCCGGCATAAGGCAGCCAGGTGTTGTATTTTTTGGACTGTTCCGAGATGATGCTGTCATTTTGTTTATACGTGAAATCATTCCGCTCATACCTCACACCGGCATAAAAATTTGTTCGCTTTAGGCTATAATCATATTCCGCAAACAACGCGTACAGGTTCTGCTGTGTATTGTCTTTTGTCGTTTTCAAAAAAGAGGTTTCCGTACTCGTTTTATTGTCAAATAACTGTTCCCTGCCGGTATGGCTGAATTCTCCTCCGTAGAGCAACTCTCCTTTTGCCACAGGCGTCGAAACCTCCAGTTTGGCGGCATATAAATCGTAGCTGCTGTTAAAGTGAGTGAGGATGTTTTGTTTATCATCCGCACTTAAACTTATTTCCGAAGTCGTGTTTACCTTCGCCTCATCACCATGCAGATAGTCGGCGTCGAAAGAAAGGTTCGATTTGCCGACCTTTTGAATAAGATACGCATTAAGGCTGTGACGCGAATCGTCGCTGTGTATCGCCGTAGTGCCGGAAAAGGTTTCCGGATTGCCGGTGTTTGTTTCCGTGTTTATCCGGGAAGCCAGGGTGAAATCGACTTTCGGTGTTCTTTTCCATTCGTATCTTACTCCCAAAGAATTGGATGAACCGTAGTCATAATTGAAACCCGATTGCCACGTATAACGGTTCGCGCTGTTTTCCGCCGTCCCATACGTATCGGTGCGCGTTATCGCTTCTTGTCCGAAAGCCTCGTGATACTCCCTTTTTTGTTTAAAAGCGGTGGAAGAAAAATTCACATTGCTGAAAAGCTGCATGCCGTTGGAAAAAGAATACATCAGGTGAAGATTTTCGTTGGTCGACCATTTCTCGTCCTTCGTTACCGAAGCCAAAGCCGAGCCGCTTAATCCCTGTCCCTGTTTCTTTTTCGTTTTGATGCGGATAACCGAGGTGATTTCCGAACCGTACCGTGTGCCGGGATTGGTAACGATGTCCACCGATTCCACATCCGAGGAATGAATCGTAGTCAATTCCGACAAATCCCTTATCTTGCGGTTATTCAGATAGAACTCAGGCTTCCCGTGTCCCAACACGGTAAAATCGCCGTTCTCTCCCGCAATCAGGGGGAGTTGTGACAAGAGTTGATCCAGTGTGCCGATGCGGGAGAGCGGGGTGGCTTCTATGTTGACGCTAAGGCCTTCCTTTGTGGGGCGGAATAACTTGCGGTATCCCACCACTTGTACCTCCTGTAAAAGCTGCGTGTCTTCCTGCAATTTTATCCGGAATCCGTTTGCCTGTACTTGAGACGGCGAGTAGTTTTCCGTTTTAAAACCGATGCAACTGACGGCAAGGAAATAATCCCCGGCCGGAGTTTCTACCGTAAAACTCCCGTCATCGGCCGTCACCACACCGCTATAAAAGGCCGAATCGGGCAATGTATGGACAATCACATTGGCATAAGGCACGGGAGAATTCTGTTCGGAAACTACTTTTCCCTTAATCTCCAAAGGCTTATCGGACTGTGCGCATAAGCTGGAATAAGCGGCCGTAAAAATGATCGCAAAGAATAATAAACAGTTGTTTCGCATCATGTTAGTTTTTTTATAAGACGTATTTAAAAGAGGATTCCTTACAAGGATACATACCTGATTGCTCTCATACGGATATGGAAAGAATGTGATTTAAAACGATAATGATATTCCTTCCTCTTTACTTTTGACCACATTGTCGAGTTTGATTTTTTCTTTGCTGTTCCGCCGGAACGTATAGCGCAACAAGACCCACGGATGGGCGGACATATCGGTCATCCGCTTTAAAAGATAAGAATTATATGTTCCGCTTTGGGTGGTTGTTTCCGTACTCAACTTGCCGATGAAATAGGGAAGCGCTACGGCAACATAAAAATCTTTCGTGAAATTATAATTCACCTGGAATTGTGAATAAGAAGGCGTCAATTGTCTGATGCGCGAAATGGGCGTATATTCATAATTCCGCCAGGTAACATCTCCCCCGAAAATCCATTTCTTATAATATATCCAGATGCCACCGTAAAGAGACACACTTTCTTTAGGGGACAGGCCGGAGAAGTAATCCGTGTTGTGCATGGCCCCCATGTAAATATTTCCAAGGCCGTTTTTCAGGCGGTAATTGACGGAGCCTCCCATGGAAAGCGTTTTAAGATGACCGGTATTCCGATAGGTATTCACGAAAATTCCGTTCTCACTGTAACCGGACGGTTGTATGATGTCGGTAGAAACGGTATACGATGCGGAGGGAGTGATATAAAATCCTTTTTTATTAAACGTATGCGATGCTTCCAATCGATGCGTTTGCTCGGGCAGTAATCCGGGGTTCCCTCTCGTTATAACCAATGAATCGGTCGAGGTGTTATAGGGATTCAATTGCCCCACATTGGGAGATTGGTTGGTGAGCGTATAGTTTATTCTTGTCGAATGATGCTTGTTGAAGTTGTAGGTACCGCTTAAAGAGGCGCGGGGTTTTATATACCGGTTGGAAGCATCGCCCGCTTTCAACCAGATGCCTTCCAGTCCCGCAGAAGCCATATACAAAAGATTTCCCGCTTTACTGCCGAAAGAAGCATACAGGTATTCGTTCCATGCCCGGTGATGAAAGACCGGAACATTCTCGCTGACTTTGTCGATACGGTCGTTTACAAAATCGGTTGCACTTCCGATATTCAAGCTGTTTACGTTGTTCCACTCCCACGAATAATCGACGTTCAAGCTTGCCGATGAACGGTTGTTTTTGTATTCATACAGATTATTATACATTCGGTCGGGATAGGCCTCATGGCGTTCTCCCGTATTGTTGTCGCCGTTTTTATTGTAGGCAAGGGTTGTTTCCAACATCTTGTTTTCTGAAAAATCGTGCCGGTAATACAGGCTCGAGGTAAGGATAGAGGCTTCGTTACGGTTGAGGGAGGTGTAATGGAAATCCTGCGTTTTCGCCGTTTCGTATCGTCCGTTTCCCGCTGTCTCCGATTTTTTATTATTCCATTTTCCATAAATATGGGCAGCCAGATAATCCTTATCGGTGATGCTCCATTTGAAGAGCAATTCGCCCAATGCTTCCCGGTCGTTATCTCTTAATTTTCCCGCACTTTGCTTAAAATACCCGGTATCTTTTTGCCGGGTTTCGGATTCCCCGTCATCATTATAGGTAATATCGCCGGCGCCTCTTCCGTATAAAGAGTATTTGGAATTTCCTACTTCGAAATAAACTACGCCAAAACTGTTTCGCAGGGGAATGTCGTGCCGGGTGGCTGTTTGGAAAAATTGATACGGCGCACGTTTTTTCTTGAGTTTGAGATTTAGAATGTTTTTCGCGCCTGTCCGCAGATAACGGGCGCCTACCACATCAATAACTTCCACCGATTCAATTTCCTTGGGATCGATAGGCGTGATACCCGAATTGACCGCTTTTCCGTCAATCAAGACCAAGGGAAAGCTCCCGTCCTCCATTTTTACGGACTGCAAGGCTTCGTTTACAATCAGCCTCGGAATTTCACGCAAGGCCCGGTAGGGGTCTCCGCTGTTTTTCGCTTTATCCGAAAGATAAAATAGTTCTCCGGTGGCGGTACGCTTCACAATCTCTCTGCGATCGGCTGTAACCGTAAAATCATCCAGTTGAATGTTTCTCTCTTCCATCAAAATGAACACTGTCTGTATATTGCGTTGAATTATTCTTTTTTCTTCCAAAGAAGTGAACCCGGGATAGGAAATTTGCAGCGAATATTCTCCTCTAGGAAGCTCGTCCATTACAAAGCGGCCCTTTTCATTGGTTAATGCGGCGGCAAACAACGAATCGTTGGCCGATAACATTACCTGAACGCCGGGTAATGGCTTTTTTTCTTTGTCCATAATAGTGCCGGAAAACGAATATTGGGCTTTTGTAAATTGACCGGCAAGCATGAATAGTAAAAAAAGTATTGTTTGTTTCATTTGTGTGACTCTAATACACAAAAATACACAAACAGATCTTAAAATGGGTTTTATAAATTCATTTTTCTTTCGACGTTTCGTCATAAAAAGTTGCCGATTTCGTTGCTTGTGTTCGCTTGAAAGTTCCGGGGATTTCTATATCATGAATGAACCGCTATAAGACTTGGTACAGTTTTTTCATTTTACCGGGATGATTACGGTATTTCTTTAGGCCTTTCTTAGCTCCGGTACTATAACGAACCTCTTTCATTCTACGTTGTTTACGGATTTCATGAATGTATCGAAATTCTTCATATCCAAAGTCCCTGCATATTTACCCCCTTTCGCTTCCATTGTTATATAACTGTTATATGCTCGATTACAAATGTAATACATTTTCAGGAATAACAGTATCGATCTTTTATCAATCTTCCCGATAGCAATCGGGACAATCTTCCATCAATCTATCCTCAATCTTTTTTCCAGTCTCCTCAATCTTTGGTATCTTTGACATTCCAATAAAAGGGGTCGTGCGATTCCGATTAAATAACATCAAATGAAAGAACGTTTACGTAATTACTTGCAGACTCACGGTTTCGGGCATTTCGACCTGAAGGCCGTTATTTTCGATATGGATGGCGTACTGTACGATTCCATGCCCGCGCACGAGAAGTCTTGGCGCCAAACGATGGACGAAAGGCAATTGTCGTCGCTTCCCGGCGAGTTTTACCTTCACGAAGGGCGTACCGGAAAATCGACTGTCGATATCCTTTTTCAACGGAATATCGGGCGCAATGCTACTGAGGAGGAGGCCCGCCGTATTTATGTCCGCAAGACGGAATTGTTTCAGCAGTATAACACCGGGGCGCTGATCCCTCATGCCAAAGAAACGCTCGAATGGGTGAAGCGGCACGGATTGAAATGTGTGTTGGTGACCGGCTCGGGGCAGGCTTCGCTTCTGGACCGGCTCGACCAGAACTTCCCCGGCATATTCTCGCCGGAAACGATGGTGACGGCGTTTGATGTGATCCACGGCAAGCCCGATCCGGAGCCGTTTCTAAAAGGATTGCAAAAAGCAGGGGATTTGTTGCCCAACCAGGCTTTCGTTATCGAAAATGCGCCGCTGGGAATAAAAGCCGCTACCGGAGCCGGAATCTTTACGTTGGCCGTCAATACCGGTCCGCTGGATGACGAGATGCTCCTGGAAGCCGGTGCGTCGGTGGTGTTCGACTCGATGACGTCTTTATATGAAAAACTACCGGAGATGGTCGACTTATTTCAATCGATCCGGATTTAAAATAATGGACACATGAAAAAATTGATTTGGATTATACCGTTTTTGATGATGGCGTGTAATGCAGGCCGCAAGCCGGCGCCTGATGCCGTTGTTGCGCAGGAAATAACCGCCGGAAATTTTACGCGTGCGGCTTTCATCCTTGATTCGTTGATGAGCGATGAAAGCCTTTCCGACGATAAAAAGGGCGCTTATGCCTTTACAAAAGATTCATTGCACCGTGTGGCGCTTGACTTTAACCGCTCGCGGGACGAAATCGTTTCGTGGATAAAAGAACGCCATGGCTTTACGCCTACGGAAGAGCAACTCGCCGGATGGGAAAATTCGTTGGCATTGGAATATCGGCTGATCGACGGGGAAAAACGTTATTTTCGCAACGCTGCGCCTAATCTTTTCCGCGTGGATGAACAAGCACGGGCATTGTCGAAGGCGCCGGTGTCGACCGATGTAAGCGGCACGACCGCCGTTTTGGATAAGCATCTGTCGCAAATGGGAAAGCCGGAGCAAAACGGCCGCCGCCTGTTGCCGCCGCAAACGATGCGGGTGAAGTATACGCTCACGGTCGACTCGGGTGCGGTGGAGGAAGGCGAGACGGTACGTGCCTGGCTGCCTTATCCGCGCCGGGATGTGCCGCGGCAATCGGATGTCGTGTTTATCGGCGCTTCCCATCCCGGCTATATTCTTTCGGACGATCAAACCGCCCACACCTCGATTTACATGGAGCAGAAAGCCCGACAGGGTCAACCGGTCGCTTTCTGGGCGGAATACGAGTTTACGTCGAGGGGTGAATGGTTTGACCTTTCGCGTATCGAGGCGCTCCCGTATGATACCGCTTCGACACTTTACAAAACGTACACTGCCGAAAGGACGCCGCACATCCTGTTTACACCCCGCTTGAAGGAATTGGCCGACAGCATTACCCACGACGGGGCGGAAACACCGGTGGACGTCTTACGGTCGGTGTACCGTTTTATCACGGCAACCTATCCTTGGGCGAGCGCGTTGGAATATTCGACCATCGCCAACATCCCCGAATATGTGATGCAAAACCGGAAAGGCGATTGCGGGCAGGTGGGCTTGCTGTTGATCGCCATGCTGCGCTACAAAGGTATTCCGGCGCGATGGCAAAGCGGCTGGATGATGCATCCCGGCGAAGTGAATCTGCACGATTGGGCCGAAGTGTATCTGGAGGGAACGGGATGGATTCCTTGCGATCCGTCTTTCGGTCGCGGAGATCCGTTGCAGCATCCGGCCGGCCGGGATTTCTTTATGTCGGGCATCGACTCGTACCGGTTCTATGTCAATTCCGATTATTCGGGCGGCTTTCTTCCGGAAAAGAAATTTCCCCGCAGCGAGACGGTCGATTTCCAACGGGGAGAGGTGGAAACAGCTTCGCGCAACCTTTATTTCAACCAATGGAGGTATAAGATGGAAGTTACCTATCGGTAAATCATTTTTATTTTCGTATTTTTGCGTTCGAACATGTTCACATCAATTTACCTATATGGATATTAATAATCACGGATTTATACGGGTAGCGGCGGCCTCCCCGAAAGTCAGGGTCGCCGATTGCGATTATAACGTGTATGAAATGAAATCCGTTATCGGCGATGCCGTGGCAGAAGGCGTTCAGGTGCTTTGCCTTCCCGAATTGGGCATCACCGGATATACGTGCGGCGATTTGTTCCTTCAAACCGCTTTACAAAACAAAGCGATCGACTCTCTGTTCGAATTGGTTGCTTTTTTGAAAGACAAGCCCTCGCTAATCGTGATTGCCGGCATGCCGCTGGCTTGCCGTGGCGCCTTGTATAACGTAGCGGTCGTTTTATCGGCCGAAGGGATTCTGGGTGTCGTCCCTAAAAGATATATTCCCAACAACCGCGAATTTTATGAAAAACGATGGTTTATAAGCGGCGATCTGTTGCGCGATACCGCGGTTGAAATCGGTGATGACCTTTATCCGGTGGCTTCGGCGTCAACCATTTTTCAAACACCTTTCGGTTGTTTCGGGGTGGAAATTTGCGAAGACTTATGGCGGCCGATTCCTCCTTCTTTGCAACTGTCGGTGGAAGGGGCGCACATTATTTTTAACCTCTCGGCGAGTAATGAATTGGTCGGCAAGAACGCCTACCGACGGTCGCTTGTGTCGCAACAGTCTGCCCGTTGCTGCGGGGGATACGTATATGCTTCGAACGGCTGTGGCGAGTCGACCACCGATACGGTCTTTTCGGGAGCCTGTTTCATTGCCGAAAACGGATCGATGCTGGCCGAGTCGAACCGCTTTTCTTTCGAAAACGAAATGATTATCGCCGATATCGATGTCAGCATGCTCGAGCATGAACGGATGGTCGACAACAATTTCACCATTCCGGCCCGAGGCGCCGAAGATATCTACGCGTGTATCGATCGTGTTTCCGTAGAAAAGATGTATCGCTCCGTCGAGCCGCATCCGTTTATTCCTTCTTCCGAAACTGCCGATGAAAATCTCGGCGATGTATTTCGGATTCAATCGCATGGCTTAGCCAAAAGACTGAAACATATCGGTACCGATAAGGCGGTGATCGGGATATCGGGCGGATTGGATTCTACGCTTGCCCTCTTAGTGGCGGTTAACACTTTCGATTTGCTGAAGATACCCCGCACCGGTATTTGCGGCATAACGATGCCCGGCTTCGGAACGACCGGCCGCACGTACTCCAACGCTTTGTCGTTGATGCGCTCATTGGGCGTCACGGTGAAAGAGATTTCGATTGTCGAATCGATTACCCAACACTTTAAGGACATCGGGCACGATATCGACGACCAGAGTGTCACCTACGAAAATGCGCAAGCGCGCGAGCGAATGCAAATATTGATGGACTATGCCAACAAGATCGGCGGAATTGTGGTCGGGACGGGTAATTTATCGGAACTGGCGTTGGGGTGGACCACGTATAACGGCGATCACATGTCGATGTATGGTGTCAACAGCGGTGTCCCGAAAACGTTGGTTGCCACGCTTGTGCGATGGATTGCCGACACGCAGATGGAAGATGCCGTCAAACCGGTTTTGCAGGATGTGCTCGATACTCCCTTCAGTCCCGAGCTTCTTCCGCCCGGCAAAGACGGGTTGATCGGGCAGCGCACCGAGAGTGTAGTAGGCCCGTACGAGCTGCATGATTTCTTTTTATATCGTATGCTTCGCTTCGGCGACAGTCCTTCGCGCATTTGTCTTTTTGCTCAGATGGCTTTTCATGAAACCTATTCGTTCGAAGAAATACGAAAATGGTTGCGGATATTTTACCGCCGGTTTTTCGCGCAACAGTTCAAACGTTCTTGTTTGCCCGATGCGCCGAAAGTGGGGTCGGTAAGTCTGTCGCCCCGTACCGACTGGCGGATGCCGAGCGATGCCGCCGCGGATCTATGGCTCGATGAACTCGAACGTGTTGAACCCTTTACAGTTTAAAAATGATGCAAAGATTGATCGAATTATTTACCAAACATTCGGGCAAATCGAGTCCGAAAATCGAAGCGTTACCGTCGTCGGGATCCAACAGGCGTTATTACCGCTTGACGCAAGACGATGTTTCGATTATCGGAGTACAGGGACAATCGCTTCCGGAGAACCGTGCTTTTATCTCCTTGTCCGACCACTTTAAAAAGCAGGGGCTGAATGTTCCGCAGGTCTTTGCTACTTCAGCCGACGGGTTGCTGTATATTCAGGAAGACTTAGGCGACGGCATCTTGTTCAATGCCATCAATGCCGGACGCTTGACGGGCGTTTTCAGCAATGAGGAAAAAGAGCTGTTGCACAAAACGATTTCCATGCTTGCCGATTTTCAGGTGAAGGGAGCCGAGGGGCTCGATTTCAACGTGTGTTATCCGCAACCCGAATTCAATCATCGTTCGGTTTATTGGGATTTGAATTATTTCAAATATAATTTCTTGAAAACGACCGGGATGGAGTTTCAGGAAGATTTATTGGAAAACGACTTCGAACGCCTTTCGCGAAACCTGCTCAACGATCAGGGAAATACGTTTATGTATCGCGATTTTCAGTCGCGCAATGTGATGCTGGTCGACGGCGTTCCGTATTTTATCGACTTTCAGGGTGGCCGTAAAGGGCCTGTATATTACGATGTGGCGTCTTTCCTGTGGCAAGCGAAAGCGAATTTCCCCCCGGAGTTGCGCGACGAACTTATTCAAACCTATATCGGTTCGCTTAAAAAGTATCGGGAAGTCGATGAGTCGAAATTTATCACCGAGTTGCGTCAATTTGTGTTATTCCGCACGTTACAGGTATTGGGCGCTTATGGTTTCAGGGGATATTTCGAGAAAAAACCGCACTTTATCCAAAGCATCCCTTTTGCTCTGAATAATCTCAGGGAGCTGTTGAAAGACGGTTTCGACGAATATCCTTATCTGATGCAGGTACTGCAAGAAATGACCGGCCTCAAGCAGTTCTCCGATACGCAAACACGGGTGTTGGAAGTGCGCGTGGTGAGTTTTGCTTTTAAAAAAGGAATTCCGAACGACCCGTCGGGAAACGGCGGGGGCTATGTATTCGATTGCAGGGCTATTAACAACCCTGGAAAATTCGAACGATTCAATAATGTTACCGGGCTCGATGAACCGGTGATTCGCTTTTTGGAAGAAGACGGGGAGATATTGGCGTATCTCGACTCGGTATATAAACTGACGGATAATCACGTGAAACGATATATTGACCGTAATTTCACGCATTTGATGATTGCCTTCGGATGTACCGGAGGGCAGCACCGTTCGGTTTATGCGGCGCAGAAAGTCGCCGAGCATATCTCGAAGAAATTCGGCGTGAAAGTCACGCTCATCCATCGGGAACAGAATCTGGAACAGTTGTTCAAAAGCCGCCTATGAAATTCAGTTGCCGGTCGTCATTTCTCATTTCTCATTAGTAATTTGTCATTAGTAATTCGTAATTTATTATCGTCTCCAATCTCTAATCTCCAAATTCATATATGAAAGCAATGATTTTTGCCGCCGGGCTCGGCACCCGTTTGAAACCCATCACCGACACCCTTCCGAAAGCATTGGTGCCCGTTGCCGGAAAGCCCCTTCTGGAACATGTCGTATTAAAACTGAAACAGGCCGGGTTTGATGAAATCATCATCAATATTCATCATTTCGGCGAACAGGTTATCGATTTCGTCCGATCGCAAAAGAGTTTCGGTATTCGAATCGAATTCTCCGACGAACGTGAAAAATTGCTCGATACGGGAGGAGGCATTAAAAAGGCTGCTGCATTTTTCGATGACGGTCAGCCATTTCTTGTGCATAATGTCGATATTCTCTCGGATATCGATCTCGGACAACTTTATGAAGCTCATTTGCACGCACAGTCCCTGGCGACGCTCGTGGTGAGTGAACGTAACACATCCCGTTATCTGCTTTTTGATTCCGGGGGCGATTTACGCGGATGGATCAATCGTCTGTCGGGGGAGATCAAGTCGCCCGATCCTTATTTTCAGGTTGCAGGACACCGTCCGCTGGCATTTGCGGGCATTCATGTGCTGAGTCCCGAAATATTTCGATATATGAAATCTTTTCCCGACAAGTTTTCCATTATTGATTTCTATCTGTCCTTATGTAACAAAGAAAAAATTACCGCTTTTATCCCTCCCCGTTTCCGTTTGATGGATGTGGGAAAGCTTGATTCATTGCAGCAGGCCGAACGGTTTTTCGATTAAAAGCTTATTGTTTTCTTGCCGACCGGTCGGCTATTCGTTGGCACGTCTGAAAAACGTTTTCCGACGGGTCGGCAAGCGTTTTTCAGGATGAAGAAAGCCCTACCGATGCGTCGGCAGGGCTGTTTTAACCTTGAAAACAAGCTGCCGACCCATCGGAAATCTATTTTTAAGGTTAAAACCTGTTTGCCGACTCGTCGGCAACCTGCTTGAAGCCTTGTGAAAGCCCTGCCGACCTATTTTTCCCGCGGAAAGTTATAAAAACAACATCAGCAACAATTGTGCGGTCACCAATCGCGAGAACATGGTCAACGGGTATACGGTGGCATAAGCCACGGAAGGAGAGTCGCCCTCGATGGTTGAGTTTATGTAATTTAATGCCATCGGGTTAGCCATACTGCCACAAAGCATGCCGGCAATAGTCCCGAAATCCATCTTCATAAAACGAATTGCTGCGAATCCTACAATTATCACCGGAATAACGGTGATGGCAAATCCCAAGCCGATCCATAATGCTCCTTCGGGACGGAAAACGGTCTCGAAAAAATGTACGCCCGCATCCAATCCTAAGCATGCTAAGAATGTCGATAATCCTAATCCTCTTAACATAAGGTTGGCGCTAATGGTCGTATAGGTAATCATATGTACCCGAGGACCGAATGCGCCCACCAGGATGCCGACGACAATGGCGCCTCCCGCCAATCCTAACTTCACCGGGGAGCTGATTCCGGGGATGAATAAAGGGATGGAGCCGACTAAAAGCGACAAGACCATTCCGGCGAAAACAGAAACCAAATTGGGCTCGTCGAGATTTTTGACGGCATTTCCCAATACTTTTTCGACGTTCGAGATTGCCTTCGCTTCTCCCACTACCGTCAACCGGTCGCCCATAAATAAAACCAAATCGGGCGTGGGTAGCAGAACCACTCCCGATCGATGGATACGGGAGACATTGATGCCGTAAAGGTTGCGAAGCCGTAACGAACCCAAACGCTTTCCATTTATTTCCGGACGGGTTATGACGATGCGGTGCGACTCCAATTGATTGTCGATTTTATCCCAATCGATATCTTCCCGGTTCCAATCCCGGTCTTCTTTTTTCCCGATAATGGCGGATAGTAAATCCGCGGTACTTTCGGTGGTGATAATAAGCAGGTGGTCGCCTTCTTGTATGATTGTTTGAGAAGTGGGTACGATAGCCTTTCCCTCTCTCCATACGCGTGAGATGACAAAATGCTTGGCAATCAGATAGGCTATTTCTTGTATGGTGCGGCCGAATATGGCCGGATTGTTTACTTCAAAACCGACGATTACGGTCTTATTGCGACGGTCTTCGTTTGTATTGGTGATATGCAGATGTTTTGCAAGCATTTTTCGAATAACGATTAGAGCGAAGATAACGCCTACGATACCCAAAGGGTAAGTCAATGCCAGCCCGAGTGTCATATTCGACTTACTGAATTCCTCTGTATTGATTTGCTGAAGGGTTTCCTGAGCGGCTCCGAGCATAGGCGTGTTGGTTGTCGCCCCACTCATAATCCCTACCATATCCGGGAGGGAAACGCCTGAAAACTGTTGAAGGATCAATGTTAAACCAATCCCCACAAAAACTACGGATAAAGCCAGCAGATTCAGCTTCATTCCGCTTTTTCCCCAGGATGAAAAGAATGCCGGGCCGACCTGTAGCCCCAAGGCATAAATAAATACCAAAAGCCCGAAATTCTCTGCATAGTTTAGCATTTGGGCATCGAGGGTGAGGCCTAAGTGTCCGGCTAAAATTCCGATAAAGAAAACAAACGTTACGCCTAATGATATTCCCCGAACTTTCACTTTTCCGAGTGCAAGTCCCAGGGCACATACCATAGAAATGACTATGAGAGCTTGTATAACCGAATGTTCCTTAAATATCGTATCCAAAAATTCCATGAATGATGCTTCTTCGATTTCGGCGCAAAGAAAGCATTTAAAATTCAAACAAACAAAAATACTTTTTCCTCGCTTTCTTTTCAGGGTAAATATCGTACCTTTGCCGGCGATTTTAGGTTACTCAATTTTTAAAACGTCCTGTTTACAAACAGGAAAGACTCATGATTAAAGGGTTGTTTTATATTTTACTCTTCTATTATATAGGAGAGCTGGTCAGTTTACTGATCCATCAATTTGTTCCGGGAAGCGTCATTGGAATGATATTGCTTTTTCTGGCGCTTTTCTTCAACGTGTTGAATCCCGAAAACGTACGCGAAGCGTCCATCGTCATTACAAAGAACATGGCGATTTTTTTTGTGCCGGCAGGAGTGGGACTAATGGTATACTCCGACCTGTTTTCGAAGTCCATCTCTGTCATTCTTACGGCCATTGGTGTAAGCACGGTTCTTACGATTATAACGGTAGCCGTCATTCAAGAGTTTTTTGAAAAAAGAAAAGTACATAAAAATGAAAGAAATCTTAAGCCCTGAGCTGATGGAAAAAGTGCGTCCCTATGTTTCGAGCGAAATCTTTTTGCTTGGATTGGTTTTTGGTTCGTTTTTGTTGGGAGTGTCTATTTATAAAAAGACGAAACTCTCTTTTTTACAACCCCTTTTGATCTCGATGGTCATGATCATTCCGTTTCTCAAATTTACCGGAATTGATTATCAGACATTCTATCATCAAACGCATTTTCTTAATTTTATGTTAGGCCCGAGTGTGGTTGCCCTCGGGTATGTGCTTTATGAACAGATGGAGTATATAAGAGGAAATGTTATCTCGATGCTCACTGCTGTTTTTGCCGGAAGCGTCGTCGGAATTGTTTGCGTCGTGTTAGTGGGTAAATGGATGGGAGCCGATAAAATTTTGACGGCGTCATTAGCCCCGAAATCGGTCACGACTCCTATCGCGATGTGTATTGCAGAGAAATCCGGGGGAATTCCTGCTTTAGCGGCGGCGTTTGTGGTGATTTGCGGAATTTTCGGCGGGTTAGTCGGGCCCATTGTCCTTCGTAAAATAGGCATTAAAAGCAAGGTCGCCAAAGGCCTGGCGTTAGGTTCGGCTTCTCATGCTTTAGGGACGGTAAAAGCAATGGAAATGGGTGCAATAGAAGGTGCCATTAGTGGGCTTGCTATCGGTATCATGGGGGTAATGACGGCTTTACTTATCCCGGTGGCAAAACTATTGATGCTGTTTTAAATTCAAATTGTAATTTTAACGATATTGTTTTCCGGGTCAAGCGCCACACTTTCGTAATATCCGTGTCTCCTGTTGTCCTCGGTTTTCCTACAATACTGTATCCGTCGTTTTCCAACTGTTTTGTCAATGTGTCGACGTTTTCTTTGCTGCCAACCGAAAATGCGAAATGTGCCATTCCGAAATTTTGTGTGTCATTTAGCTGTTTAATGACATCCCAAAAGTTGGCCCTTGCCAAAGGGTCCATTCCAACAGTGGGTTCATCAAGAAACAGAACTTTTGGATGATGTACCAAAGCTAGCGCGCAATGTAGTTTTCGTTTGTTCCCTCCCGAAAGGGCACTTACTTTTTTGTTTTTTTCGGTAAAGAGTTGGAACAGCGAGATAAGTCCTTCGGCTCTCGAAAAGGCTTTTGCTCTTGATAGTCCGAATAATCGGCCTTGGAATACCAGCGCATTTTCTACTTTCTCCGACGGGTCGAGTTCAGTGTCTTGCGAGGCGACACCGATGTAGTTTTGAATTGTTGCGCTTTCGAGTTCAGGATTTACTCCGCCAATCAAAAATTCGCCTGAATCTTTATGAAGTAAAGTAGTTACGATTTTGATAAGGGTGGATTTACCTGCTCCGTTCGGACCTAAAAGAGTGAAAAACTCTCCTTTTTTGATTTCAAGGTGAATGTCTTTTAATGCTTTTGTCCCGTTCGGATAACTTTTACTTAGATTGTGAATTGAAATTTCGGTCTCCATATTTTTCGTTCCTGAAATATGGGAGCAAAAGTACTGTGCTGCGTTTTATGAAAATTGTAAAATCGAGACATTTTTGAGGGTAGATTCAGTTGATTCTTTTCGCAATCTCAAGATTTGTCGTTATTTTGATTTTTATTGTGTTATCACGAATTTCAATTATTTCTGCTATTTCTCTGAAAAATGTAGTAGAGAATGTTGAGTGGTCAGGAAACGTTTTCAGCAGTTTTATATATTCGTTACTCGTAAAATCTATTTTTGTTTCAACTATTTTATGGCTTACCAACTCAAATAATGGACTATTTAGGATTTCATTTTTTCGACTTTCCATTTTCTCATCTTGACTTTTACGAATATTTTTCTCTTTTGTATTTCCGGTATGTTTTTGATATATTTTCTGAATTTGGTCTTACCATCTAACCAATGAAAGGAGGTTGCAGAAAAAATAGCATCAAAATAACCTTTTTCAAGCTTAACCTTTTCAAAATACTCATTGATGATTTTTTTATTGCTGTGGTTTTTAAATCGTTCCTTTAACAAATAACTTAGTTTTTTACTTGGCTCGATTAAAGTGATCTCTCCGTTCCAAATTTCATTTATTCTCTCTGTTGCGATTCCATTTCCCGCTCCGATTTCTACTATTTTATAATATGGGCCGGTTTCTATAAATTGTGAAATTGCTTTGTATATTTCTTCATTATACCCTGGGCGTATTTCAGGGTATACATCCGAAATTTTATCAAAAAAATCAACTTGCTTTTTTTCGTGTTGCTTTTTTATGTCCATTTTCATATGTAGAGAAACCCCATTTGATGCATTTTATGGGAATTGATATGCTAATATATGGCTAAAATTGCTATTCAATACGTAATAGATTTTATTTTCGAAAACTGAATAAGCGAATGATACTCGTGTTGCCCAAACCCCTTCCTGTTTTACGCTTTCTAAAATAGTAAGCGCATCATGCACATTGAAATTTATCTGTGCTTTTTCCAATTGTGCTTTTACTGTTTCGTACACATTTCCCTCCTGATTTTTTTTGACGGTTCGCTATCGCTTACCTGGCGGATAACGTTTCATGTTTAGGCGAAGGGTAGGGTTTACGAACGCTTAATACTAGAACTGCAAATGTTAATGAATACCGGTTGTTTCTATTTTGTCCTTTGTTAAAATATAAAGCCCTTATTTTCATTTGAAAATAGGGGCTTTAAAGTACCCAGAGCCGATACATAACCGTGAAAAAATAGGAAATTAAAAGAAATAAAAAATTAATAATCAGATAATTATATATTTTTAAATTCCTCATTTTTGTCCATTTTTACCTATATTTTGTCATTTAGTACACTATTAGTACACCTTGAATAAAATTATTTTGTATCTTTGAAAAAAAGAGAAAAAAAGTAGAAAATCAGATATTTATAAGTTTTACACGGTTGTGTACACAATTCGGTATAGAACCATAAGCATTGAATATTATGGCAAAGTTAGATGCAAAAACCAAAGAAAACCCGAAATTACTGCAAAATATCCTCTCCGATGGTAGGATCAGTTTGTATCTCGATTACTACTTAGGACGCGAGCAGAACCCTGTTTTAGACAAAGAGGGTAATCAGGTGTACTACACATCCGGAGCGATGGCCGGAAAACCGAAGTTTTCAGTCAAGCACAACCGGAGAAAAGAAAACCTAAATCTTTATTTATTGGTCAAACCCCGTACACCCATCGAACGCCAGACTAATAAGGAAACATTGGAACTGGCTTTGAAGATCAGGGCAGAGTGTGAGCAAGAGTTAAAGCAAAATGTGTATGGTTATCGTCTGAAGAAAGATAAGAATATCAACTTTCTGGATTATTTCCAATCCTATATCGATAGTTATACGAAGAAAGATATCCGGATGATGGAAGGCGCATTCAAGCGGTTCAAAGACTTTTTGGAAGAAAGTTATCCCCAATATTCCCGGCGTATAAAACCCGAAGAGCTCACTAAAGATATGATGATTGATTTTGTGGAATACCTGCAAGGTAGGAGTGTTGGAGAGGGGGCGAAAGGTTACTATCAACGCTTTAAAAAAGTGATACATTATGCCATCGACCATGATGTCATGGTGAAAAATCCCTGTAAGGGAGTTGTCTGTAAAATCGATGAACAGGCTTTGCGTAAGGATGTATTGAGTGGTAGTGAAATCGAACAGCTTCTGCAAACAACCTATATGGGGCAAAATATAGAAATCCGGAAAGCCTTTATTTTCTGTCTCTACACTGGTATTCGCCATTGTGATGTGATCGAATTAAAATATCGGAATGTCGATTATTCTAATCGGCTATTAAAATTTGAGCAATTGAAGACAAAGGGTAAAAGCGCATCAAGTGGGGTCGTTATTCCTCTGAATGATGGTTTGTTGAGTTTGATAGGCGATTCAGACAATAAGGATGAATATATATTCACTCTCCCCAGCCATACCATGTGCAACAAAGCATTGAAACGTTGGGTAGCACGTGCCGGAATTAAAAAGCATATTACCTGGCATTGCGGACGGCACTCATTCGCTGTGAATATCTTAAATAATGGGGCAAATATTAAAACCGTTGCCAGTCTATTGGGGCATAGCGGGTTAAAGCATATGGAAAAATATACTCGTGCCGTGGATGAATTGAAACAGAAAGCGATTGACAGTTTGCCGGAATTGAAATTATAAACCGGGAATTTTTTATCTTTGTAAACGACTGATTTCCTAATTTGCTTAAAACGAAAAGGATATGCAACAACAATTCAGCACAAATTTTAACCAAGCAATACAAGCCATTAAGAGTGCCATTTTGCAAAGCCGTTATAAGGCTGCAGCATTAGCCAACAGAGAGTTATTGTCGCTGTATTACGGTATCGGGGAATTTGTATCGAGAAAATCGCGCGAAGGGACTTGGGGAACGGGAGCTATCGATCAAATCTCGAATCAACTACAACAAGAATTACCCGGCTTGCGCGGTTTTTCAGCTGCGAACATCAAGAATATGCGGCTTTTTTACGAAGCGTGGTGCGACATCCTAAATCGTCAGTTAGCAACTGACGATTTATTACGGTCTAATTTCGAGCACATTACAACTCGTTCGTCAGTATCGGACGATTTGCAGATTAAAACAGATTGGCTAGCAAACGCATCTTTGCTTCCAACGCCGAATTTTACGTTAATTGGCTTCACGCATCATAATGAAATTGTCAAGAAAACTGAATCGTTGGCTGAGCGACTGTTCTACATTGACCGATGCGCAACTGATTTTTGGAGTGTGGAAAAATTAAAATACTGCTTGAAAGAGAATCTTTTCTCCCAACAAGGCAAACTCGCTAACAACTTCTCCATAACCATTTCTGATGCCGACTTAAGGCGAAAAGCGCTCCTTTCGTTCAAAGATGAATACTTGTTGGATTACATTAATATTGAATCGCCGGATGAAGAATTTGATGAGCGGGTTCTCGAAAGTGAAATCATGTTGAATATCAAAAACTTTATCATGTCTTTGGGGAAAGATTTTGCCTTTATCGGCAATCAGTATCGTTTTATTGTTGAAGAACAGGAATATTTTGTCGATTTACTTTTCTTCAATCGCCAACTGCAATGTATGGTAGCGTTTGAGTTGAAACGGGGCGCATTTAAACCCGAATATCTTGGAAAAATGAATTTCTATCTTTCCGCTCTCGATGATTTGGTTCGCCTGCCGCACGAAAACCGATCCATCGGCATTATTCTTTGCAAATCGAAGAAAGAAAAAATAGTGGAATACGCTTTTAGGGATACGTCTAAACCGATGGGCGTTTCCACATACAAATTGGCAACAGAATTGCCGGAGAAATATAGGGATATTTTGCCCGATGAAGAGGAATTGAGAAGGTTGATGTGATTTTAATGGGGTAGGCATAAGATTGCAACATCTCCGAAAATAATTCTTCTATCTTGAGAGATGTTGCATTTAATTATTGAGTAAACATGGATTTTTTACTACTTCTCTATGACTTGAGCTGTGAATACTGATTCCGCTTTAGGATATTCAACTTGTACTTTTGAGGTAACATCCTCGAATAACGCTATAGGAACGAGTGCTTCAGATTTGGTAGATGGATAATATCTACTTAAGACTAGAAGTCTTTTTTCATTATTAATATCAATCTCAAATCCTATTGTGAAACTATTGGTCGTTTCGTCGATTGTTATTCTTTTCTTTTTAAAAGTTGTCTCAATGCCGTTAGAGCCAAATTTCTCCGGATAAACAATCGCTTTCCCTCCTCTATCTTCGTCTTCGTAATCAGTATAAATAAACTTATAGCCGCCTCCGACTTTTACTGGAATTTCAACAAGTTGTTTCTCTTGGATCGCTTTTTTCTCATTTCCGGTCAGATCACCCCCATCTGTAAAAACATCATGTGCCTCTATGACAATATTAATTGTTTCATATATTATACTCACATTTAGTGTCAATATATTTTGTGAATTATCGGTTATTGTCACCTTGGCTTCACCTATACTTTTTGCTTCCAATCGAAAATCGACAGAAGAAATCATTTCCGCGGTAACTACTTCAGGATTTTCTGATATTATCTTGTAGTTGCCGTCACCACCCTGTAGAGAAAAACTGTATCCTGAGGCAGGAGGATAGAAAATAGAGATTGATGTCCCTTCTCTGTCTCTTAACTCTATAGGCTTCAAATTGTCATCATCATTACAACCCACAAAGTTGATTGTGCCAAGGAATAAAACCAATATTCCGAATAAAAATTTTGTTTTCATTTCGTCACTTTTTTCAAACAATTACTTTTACAAATTAACTTACATATCCTGATAAAGCTAAATGTTTTGATACGGATTCATTCTCAATGAAGATAATAGACAACACCAAAGCGGAAGCCCTCCTCGGATGTACGCTCATGATAATTTTCCATAGAAAACGGGATCAGGTTATGTATGTTGAAATAGGGATTGACAAACAATCCCACGGGTATGTTTTTCAGGTCATATTTTGCACCGATACCGATAACCGCAATGGTTGCCGAACCGATGGGGGGAGTGAACTTAATTTCGGAATTTGCCGTGGACAGGTCGGATTGTTTGAGCGGTTTGCTTTTTCCCGAAGAGAGGAAAAGGCGGTTTTTATCGATCACCGATTGCCAGTTGCGTGTGATCGGGCTGCGGTCGTCCAATGCCGAGAAGAAATAGGCCAACAGGCGGTTATTGCGTGCCTTTAATGGTTGTGAAAGGTTACAGGCAAATATATTTTCAAGTGTCTGGCTTGTGATATTCTCGGGAAACATACGTACATCGTTAAGGCATTCGGACAATAATTTGATTTGTGCGGTATTGAGCTGCGCTTCAAAAGTGG
>ENA-UOOK01000228-UOOK01000228.1-fermentation-metagenome-genome-assembly--contig:-NODE-228-length-71037-cov-7.370756_pt1 | contig 71037 bp, 64 predicted proteins | sample MGYA00245777_ERZ724023 | MGnify/ENA primary metagenome ERZ724023 (study PRJEB28704, sample SAMN03018312) | fermentation metagenome | biome: anthropogenic terrestrial biome; feature: soil; material...
ATTCAGCGACGCTTTTTAGCATGGGAAAAATTATTTTTGATTTTTTGCGGCTGGATTTTTTTCAAATAACGCTTGACTTAGCGGTTTTTGGTGTTATTTTATGACTTCATCAACAATTGAGGCGGGTTAGCTCAGTTGGTAGAGCAGCGGAATCATAATCCGCGAGTCACTGGTTCAAGTCCAGTACCCGCTACCACATTTCTTTCGGTTTATCCGTTCAACTTCTGCGACTCCATACGGATTTGTTGTCCCCTGCCCATGAGGCTGTTGCCACTTCTCCGGTTTGCACCATAAATCATAGTCCAATCCTCGTCAGATTTGAAAAGACATACATTGCGTATCGCGGATTGCTCCATTTGGCCGCCGCTATGATAATCATGAATAAAATCATGAGGATCTATCCGGTGCTATGATTTTATTAGTTGATAAACACTTAGGTTCCCCGCTTTCGAAGAACCGGAAAGCTCAAAACTCTTCATCGCGCTGGTCTATGAAGAATATTATAAACGCCTCGGGCAATATTTCAACAACGGCATCACCGGCTTTTTTTCCGATACCGACTGCCGGAGAATCAATGCGCATATGCTGGATAAGCTCGACGGCAAACCTTATTTCCCATGGTCGCGGAATTTCGCCGCCGAATTCGAGAAGGAATACGCTTACCGCATCGAACCGTACCTGGCGGACATCGTCCGCGAATGCGCCGGGTCGACCGTCAAGCGCGATTACTGGAGCCTCGCCGGAAAACTTTATTCGCGCTGGTTCTGTAATAATTACCATTGGTGCCGCGAACATGGCGTACTCTATTCGTTTCACAGTTCGGACACCGGCCCGTTTGCGCTGAAAGATTGTCCGCGCAGTTCGATCTTCGCCGAAGGCGCATTTCTCCAGCAGGCGGCCTGCTGCGACTACCCCGGCACCGACCACGAACTGCTGGCGTTGGACGGCGGCACCCATTTCGATTCCAGATTTTATGTCGCGTCCGCGTCCTGGGGCGGCGGCGGCGCCAACGCGCGAACCCCGGATTTCAATGTTACGCGCCGGGACTTGCGGGCCAAATATACATCGTCCGCCGCGTATCTGTATAAACGCGAAAAAGCCCTGTGCGAGGCGTTTGCCGCGACCAACTGGGGCGCGACCCATCAGGATTTGCGACGCATCGCCGCCTGGCAGATCATGCAGGGAATTAATTTTTTCGTACCGCACGCCGTCCATCACAAGTTCCACGGTTCGACCCGATATTTCGCGCCGCCCGAATTCATGTCCGGAAGCCTCCGCCGCGGCCTGCGGGAATTCAACGACGCGCTGACGCACCTGTGTTTCGTGGCCTCGCAGGGTGAACTGATCGACTCGGTCGCAGTCCTTGACCCCACGGAAAACGTCTGGCGCGGGGAGGAACATTCCCTGTTCGATTTGTGCGATAAACTGAACCGGATGCCGGTCAACTACATTATCGCGGATACAAACGCCCTGTTCAAAGAACCGGGCCGTTTCAAATATCTGATCCTGCCGGGTATCGAACCGAACGCCGCCCTGCGCCGGCTCCTGAAGAAAAACGGCTGTACAATCCTGAACGCAAACGAATTGGAAAAACTGCCCCTGCCGGACATCGCTTTCGACGGCGGCGAAATACATTACATGCGGCGGCGTCTGACGGACGGTACGGAAATGTTGCTCACCGCCAATATCTGGAGTGATCGTCCCCTCACCGGAACCTTGCGTTTCGCGGGGAAATGCTTTCGCACCGAGCTGGCCCCCGGAGAAATTGCCGTGTTCAACGGTCCATGGGAAAATTTCCGCCCGGCGGATTGCCCGTTCCCCCGCCTCAAGTTGCCCGAGTTCAAAGGCCTCAAATGGGGAAGCAGCAATATCATACCGCTGCCGGTCCCGGAACGGTTCAAGCTCCATAACGCGCAGAAACTCCGCCGGGTCTATTTCCTGATTCACCGGGAAGCAACATTATTTCTGGACGGCAAGGAATTGAAAGACGGAAAAATCGTTGAATTTCTTGGCGAAGAATACCGGAAAACCGTCTTGAACAATTTAAACGACGGAACGCACCTGCTGGAGACGACGCATCGCGGCAACGACCGCACGATGGCGTATTTTTGCGGAAATTTTGCGGTCGAAACGAAAAGCGGACAGGAATTTTTCCGGAAACACATGGCGTATTATAATTTTGAACTCTACCTGCCCGAAAACCCGGAAATATTTCTTACCCCGCGTTCCCGCGCCCCACAACCGGGAGGCTGGGGCCGGCAGGGGGCCCCTTTCTATTCGGGCACGGCAACCTATACCGCCGAGATCAGCGGTATCCGGGGAAAAACGCGGCTGTCGCTCGGCAAAATCAATGGCGTCTGCTCGGTAAAACTGAACGGCAAACCGTTGGGTAAACGTATCTGGGAACCGTTTGAGTATGATCTTGTATTGTGCCGAGGCGTGAATACGCTGGAAATCACCGTCGCCAACACCTGGGCCAATCTGCTGGACTGTTATCAGGCAGGTGGCGGCCTGCCTAACCATCCATAACATCACCGATTTTCTCGAACAACTTAACAATATAACGGGAATCCTGATTTCTGAAATCATTAAGATTGATCGTACATATCACCCGGTGGGGACGATTTCAGATCCCAATCACATAATAGTTGGAAGTTTAAATCCGGCAGGTTGTACTAAACGTTTGGTATTTGAGAATTGCTTGTTCAAATGTGAATTTGGACTGGAGATCAAGTGTATTATTCAGGCTGGGCCTGATTACGAATTCAGCGTAACGGGCTTCACATATTGTTATTGTTCCGGCGGTTAAATCAGCTTGCATACTTCACCGTTTCCGCATTGAATAATTTCTTGATTCGCTCGGCTTGCTGAGCTACCATTTCCATATGCTCTTGTGCATGCTCTTCCAATTTTCCCCTTGCCCTGCCAAGTGGTTTATTGTTTAAGTTCGACTTCAAATCCCGATTGAGATATTCATCAGGATTCAGGTCCGGACTGTAACTCGGAAGAAAAAATATCCGAATAAATGCGGCATTCTCGCTCAAAAAAGCATTCAACGTCTTGCTGTGATGAACGCGCAAATTATCCAGTATTAAAAAAACTTTTCGCTCATGATGGCGAATCAGGCGCTCCAGGAACTCAATCAATAATTGCGCGGTCATGGTTTCCCGGTAAAACATGAAGTGAATTTTGCCCTGATTGGTAATTGCGCTGATCATGTTGATTTTCTCCCTGACGGGATTCACCTTTTGAACCGGAGTTTTGCCTTTGGGGGCATAGCTTCTGCCTTTGACTTCATCATTCCGAATACCGGTTTCATCTCCCCAGAAAATATCGGCCCCCTCTGCCTGGGCTTGCTGTTTTATTTTCGGAAACTCTTCTGTCAGCCAGCGTTGGACATGTTCTTCATTGCGCTGATACGCTTTCTTGATCGGCTTCTGCGGAGTAAAGCCCCAACGCTTCAGGTAATCGCCTACCGTACGAATTGGAACATCAAGTCCAAAACACACTTTTATGTGAAGCTTTACCGCCTGTCGAGTCCAAAGCGCAAAAGGCAACTTCAACTGGTCAGGACATTTATCGACCAAGTCCCGACGAATTTGCGTCTCTTCATGAGGAAGCAACCGCCGCCCTAAACCTACTTGCCGTCCTCGCCGCCCCACCGTCAATGCACGGAGACCTCCCTTCAAATACCCCCGTATCCATTTCCCCACCGTGATGGGATGTGCTCCGACGATTGAGCCGATTTCCGCATAACCACGACATTTCCCGCTTCGATATAAGCGAACTGCCTGCTTGCGCCGCTCAAAAAGCGCGGCATCATCTATTTGGTTTGCATCGTATTTTTCCATAATGGATAAAATACAGCATAATTCAGAAAAAGCAAGTCGATTTAATCGCCGCATCTATAACAGAAAGAAACCAATACTTTTGAAATTGGCTCGTATATGAACGCAAGGCATTCGCCGAACTGTTGAAGATGATTTTACAGATGGTTCAAGAACTCCTGATGTATCGAATCTTTCATGGTCAAACAAATACGTTGAAGTGTTGCGCTAGTGGTCATCTTCGGCAGAACGGGAGTTTCAAGCGTCGCATTCGAACCAGCTTGGGTGAATTCAAAATGAGTTTCTGGCGTGTGAGTTGTTCCACGTGTGGAAAAACCTTTTCGCCATTGCAGCGATTCATTCGCCTGGGACGTTATCAGACGAAAACCAATGAACTGGAAAAGCTGATTGTTGAAGCTGTGAGCGAGACGAATTACCGTCGTGCGGTTCAGGAATTGGCACGTGATGGAAAACTGCCGGTATCATTTCATACCGCGCATGGCTGGGTGTTGCGCACGGATTGTGATGAAATAGACATTTCAAAACGGGTGATCGGTTCCGCCCCGATTCAGATTATGCCTGACGGGACCAAATTTAAAAGCGAAGGTTGTAATGGAGAAGCACGCAAGGGCGATTTGAAAGTGGTCATCGGCATTAACACTCGTGGAGAAATATTTCCGCTTGGAACTTGGGCAGGAACGAGTTGGGATGCTGTCAGTAAGCAATGGCAAGAACAGGGAATGAAGTTTCCTGATGGTAGCATTTTGATCTGCGACGGAGAACTTGGATTGTCCGAAGCGTTTGCCGAATATGCCTCGGAGCAGCAACGTTGCCACTGGCATATCAAGCGGGATTTGTATCATGCGATGTATCAGGACGGAGGACGCAAGGGGGAGTCAAAACCGATTCAGGAGGCTTTAGCCGGAGCACTGGCGATTGAATTGCCGCAGGAAGATTTCAAATACGTGTCCGAGAAAGAGAAAGATGATATCGAGGAACGAATGGAAAAAACAGAAGCGGCCATAGATCAACTGATCGGATATTTTCAAGGGCATGGGTATGAAGCGGCGGCAACCTATATGCGACGGGCAAAAATCGGCATGTTCGGTTATATTCGCCGCTGGTTGAAATGGGGATTGATCTCTCCCTGAGCCTCGTCGATGGTTGAAAGAGTTATGCGGGAACTTGGACGCAGGATTAAGAAAATTGCTTATGGATGGAGTGACAAGGGCGTAACGAAAGTTGCGAGAATCATATTGAAACGGTTTGCTAATGCCGGTGCATGGGAGGAATACTGGCAAAAACGTATGGAAATTATCGGCAACGTCGTTATCGGCGTTGGAAATTACAGATGTGTTTCACAAAATTTGGGACATTATCCTTTTCTTTAGCTACCAGTGCCGGACAGGCAGGTTCAGGATTCGGGCAATCCGGTCACGCAAAGGGTGGTCCGGATGCTTCGGATCGATTTTATTTTTGGTAAACCCGAGTGCGATATGACGTCGGCGATCCAGCAATCCTTCGGCTCCGGCCGCTCCGCCGCGACCGATCAGGGCGGAGAGATCGTCTTCCGGGCCGAAGGTCATGAATTATCTGTCTGTTATATGGTTCCGATGGGACGATAACTATAAAATAGCATTCGCCCGCCAATTAGCAATCGTCGTGAGCATTTTTTTAAAAACTTCTTGCTTTCTTGTTTTTGATGCAAGCGTGTCCTTTGAAGTTATAGTTGCCTTTTTTGATTTCTGCGTGGTCAGCTTCGACGGCTTGGTGGTAGTCGGGGCGGTGGTGCTCGGTTTCGAGACTGTCGAGGCAGAGGCGGTCGGTGTTGAACATGCTCATTGTGCGTCCGTTTTTCAGGGATTTGCGGCAGCGGTCACAGTTGGGTTGGGTGAAAAATTTGTCCATTTTATTCTCCGGTGGTGAATTGGACTTCGATGAATTCGGCGGTGGCTTGGCTGGCGTAGAGCCAGCGGCCATCGTCGAAAAGGTAGAGAAAGGAGGCGGTGGTGTCGCGCATTGCTTGGGCGAGGTAGGCTTCGGGGCTGGTATAGCGCTTTGTGGGGCGAAGGGCTTCGCCACGGTCGCGGTGGTAGGTTACGGTCACGTTGGGTGCCGGGGCGGCGAAGGTGTGCGGTTCGTTGGGCGCGGGGGCGAGACGTTCAGCGATGGCGCTGAGATCGCCGAGGCTCAGGAGGGCGCGAACTTTTTCGGCGGTGGCGTAGAAGGTGGCGAGGGTGTAGCCTGCGTGGAGAACATAGCCGTCATTGTGGAGATAGGTTGCGTGGACGCTGCCGTCTGGGATTTTCATTCCGATCATTGCGTTGGTGCTCATTGCTTGGCTCCGTCGATGGTTTTGAGGAGGCTGCGGAGTTCTTCCGCTTGGGCGGCGTAGCTCGCCTTGGTCTGGAGGGCGGCGAGCAGTTGGCTCGGGTCGCGATATACGTTCAGGTCGATTTTGCTTGCGGTGAATTCGAGTTTGGCGATCCGCATGCCGATCTCCTTTTTGATTTGCTCGGTGGTCATTTTTCCATCCTACTCAGTTTTTCACGATCCAGTATTCGCCGTCGAAAATGTCGATCCGCTTGCCTTTGGCGGCGAGCTGCTCGTTGGCTTTGCGAAACCCGCCCATCCGGGCGACTTCTTTGGGGCTGATCCATCCTAAAACCATTTTCTTATCTCCTTGCTGTTGTTTGCATTGACTACATATTATCTCCAGTCTTGCAGTATAGCCAGTCGGAGTCGAAAGATATGCCGATAATAGATTCCGGCGGGAAAATAAAAAATCGGGAACTGACAGTTGACAGCTTGACAGAGTTGACAAAACGAGGCGGTTTGTCAGTGTTGTCAACGTGTCAATTGTCAAATTTGAGAAATTCACTTTTCGCAAACCTACCGAACGGTAAGATCGATGATGAATTTTGCGGAATCCGGAGTTTCTTTACCGAACGGTAAGAATAGCACTTGCGATTTCTTTTGGGCTGAAAACAATCTTACGAACCACATCGGAACAAATAACCGAAAAAAATATCTACAAATAACCGAAAACACTTGACGAAAGCACGACAAAGAGCTATCGTAATAGCGACACGAAGGAGCTGTTGCCATTATGAAAAAGTATAAGAAGCGCATTGCGGATGCGATACTCGTCAAAAAACTTGCGGGTAAGGGCGCGGTTTTGATCGAAGGCCCCAAATGGTGCGGAAAAACGACCACCGCCGAGCAAGTGGCCAAGAGCATTTTGTATATGAGCGACCCGGAAAGTGTCGAGCAAAATCTGACTTTGGCCGATATCAGTCCGAAAAGACTGCTTCAGGGTGAAACACCGCGACTGATTGATGAATGGCAAATCGCCCCGAAGCTTTGGGACGCCGTCCGGTTTGAAGTGGATCATCGGGATGAACTTGGACAATTTGTCCTGACCGGTTCGGCTGTTCCCCCCTCCATGGAAAAAGTTCATCATACCGGAACCGGTCGATTTGCCTGGCTGATGATGCGTCCGATGAGTTTATATGAATCCGGCGAATCGACTGGCGATGTCAGTTTAAAGGAGTTGTTTTCCTCCCCGAGTGACATCTCTGGAAAGAATAACCTGAATATCGATCAATTGGCGTTCCTTGTTTGCCGTGGCGGATGGCCGCGCGCCACGACTTTGCCCGATGAGATCGCCTTGGAGCAAGCGTTCGACTATTATGACGCGGTGGTCAATACCGATGCGTCGCAAGTGGATGGCGTCAGTCGGAACCCCGAGCGGGTGAAACGGTTGATGCGTTCTTATTCCCGTCATCAGGGGACGCAAGTCGGAAATCAGACCATTTGCGATGATATTGCGGCCAATGACGCGGCGACGCTGGATTCCGATACGGTGCTTTCCTATATCAATGCCTTGAAAAAGATTTTTGTGATCGAAGATATGTCGGCCTGGAATCCAAATCTTCGCTCAAAAAGCGCGATACGAACCTCGGACACCAGATATTTTGTCGATCCCTCCATCGCGACCGCCGCGCTTGGGCTTGGTCCGGATGATTTGATTGCCGATTTAAATACTTTCGGATTGTTGTTTGAAGCGATGTGCGTTCGCGATCTCCGGGTATTTGCGGATTTACTGGATGGAAAGGTTTACCATTATCGCGACAGTTCCGGCTTGGAATGCGACGCGGTGATCCATCTGCGGAACGGCTCCTATGGCCTGATTGAAACCAAACTTGGGGGCGATAGACTGGTCGCGGAGGGCGCGGCGAATCTGTTGAAGCTGTCTGAAAAAATCGACACGACAAAAATGAAAGCGCCATCGTTTTTAGCCGTGCTTACCGGAACCGGCGATTATGCCTACCGGGGGAAAGACGGAATATTCATCGTCCCCATCGGTTGCCTGAAGAACTGATTGCCGGTTTTGAAAAAAATCGTTTTTTCTTTGCCGGTGAATCGCAAGGACACGTTTTGTCCGTCTGGCGGTTTATATTATAGGCGAATGGAAACGATATGAGGATAATAGACGAAAACGATGGTTGAAATCGATCAATATAAGCATCCGGGGTTGTATCGCTATTCGATAGAGCTTCAGGAATATCCAGCATTGACCGACGAGCAGTATGCCGCAGTCATGGTCGAACTGAAAAGACCGGAGGGAGATTCCATATTGGAGGCGGCTCGCGAGAAATTGATCCAGGCGCATCTGGGTATGGTTCTCGGCATGGCGGTCAGCTCCTCGTATCAATATTATGGGCTTTCGATGGAGGATTTCGTCGGCATCGGCAATCTGGCGCTGGTGGAGAAGGTCAGCTATTTCAAACCGGGCAGAAGCGCCCGCTATTCCACCTATATGCGAAAGGTCATCGAGCGGTGGATCTATGGAAGCCTGAAAAATCACGTCACTTGGGATCGCGATGACGATGTCGGCGTGGAAGCGGTCGGCATTGATTTCTCAAAAAAACTGAATGATGAATGCGTACGAAAAATCAATGAGGCTATTTCAACGTTGACGCGAGAGGAACGAACGATTGTCGAGCTGATGTACTTTTCGCATGGCAAGCCGAAACTGGAGGCGGTGGCGGAGCGCCTGCATCGTACGCCTGACGGCTTAAAGCGTTCTTTGACGAAAATTTACGATAAACTGCGCCCGAAACTACGGGAAGTTCGTTTTCCAAAACGGTGCGTTTATATTACCTCGGAGGGTTACGATGAAGATATCGACAATTGAACTGAGTGTGCCGCAGCGGCGCTTGATGGAAATTTTCTCTCAGCATGAAGATGGTGGAGATTTTGTAGATGGGCGAATTCGCAATCTGCTGGAATATTTACGCGAATTGCTGAAAAACGAGAATACTCCGGCAAAAACGCTGGATGAAATGCTGAACGGCGCGCTGCCGCCCATCGATTTTTATGGTTATTACGATGCGACCATGCGCAATCTCTATGGCTCCGACCCCGATTGTTATGCCCAAATGCCGGACGAATTATCGGAGGCGGAGTATCTCGCATCTTTGCGCAATTGCTTTCCAAAAATCTTCTTGGCACTTTTGTCCAAACCGGTCAAGTGGGTCGATCCGAAAGGCAACCTCATTCTGACATGGGCGATGGGATATGACAGATATGTCTGCGATGAAGTGTGGTACGCATCGGAAGATACACGCATGATCTTCCGTATTATTTCCGATTACATCGAGGTCAGAGCAAATCCCTGGCCGTCCATGATGGAATATTTCTTGGCCGATTGGACTAAATATTTGCTGACCCGTGAGTGGCCGGACAACACCGAGGAACTGAAATATGAACGACGGCTACGACTGTCGTTCCAAGAGGTCAATGCTCATTTGTCAGCCGAGAATCAGGCATTCCGTGAAGCATCCCAGGATCATTTCATCACGATCATCGACGCCGCCCGCGCCGTTTTGCGCGTCGAGTTCGGGCAGGATGATATCGAAGTGCAAGCCGAAGCGCTGAAAAAGCGGATCATGCGGAGCAATCCAGATTTGAAGCCGATTTTCTCCGGCAAGTTACGACGCCGATATTTTCCCGTCGGTCGCGTGATCGCCGCATTTCAAGGAGATGAAAAAATCAAGCTGACCAACAACGCCATCCATGACGCGATCCGGGCAAAAGCCGTGCCGCGTTGCGATCTGGGGGAATAGGTTCGGACAAAGTTCGGACACGGCATCTTTTTTCAAAATATTTTCACCCATATTTTTGCCTCGGATATCTCCATATCCGGGGCTTTTTGCTTTTTTGCGCTTCGGACATGTTCGGACGCCACTGTATCTCCCGGTAGAGCTTGGCAATCCCGCCAGCTTGTAAATCCCAAGGAGGCATCTTATGACGATCCATTTCCCATTGCTGGCTCCGACCAGCGCCAATGCCGTCGCGCTGTTGAAGCGCATCCACCCCGTCCGGGCGGACGACACACAAAGCTGGCAGGCGATCTGCATCGCGCTCCGCAACCTCGGTGTGCCGTATGAGGAGTTCGAGGCGTGGAGCCTGACCGAACGGCATCGCGACAAAGCCCAGATCCGCCGCGCCTGGCAAAATCTCCGGGGCAACCACTCCATCGGCACGCTCTGTTTTTACGCGAAGCAAGATGCGGGCATGCCGCCGATGCCGCATGATTCGGGGCGCTTCGACGGTGAAAAGGCGTTTGCCGCGCTGATCGCGCCGTATGCCGATTATTCCGAAAGCGACTTGGAGTGCGAATTATGGGAACGATCACCGTATCGGCTCGATCATGCACCCGGAATCCGCGACGCTGAGGTTTTGCTGGAGAATCTTTACGATCCCGGCGATTTGCTTTTCATCGGTGACAAAATCTGCCCGTTTGAACGGCAGCGTGGAGCGATTCGTTCCGTAGCGGAGCATCTGAAATCGATGCGCCCGGCAGAGCTGTTTCGTCCGAATCCATTGACCGGTGAAGCGGTCACGCTGGATAGTGGCAAGCAATCGTTGATCGCCGATGGTTGCGTTGCGAAATTCCGCTATGCAGTCATTGAGTTCGACTCGTGTTCATTGCGCGATCAAATCGCCTTTTTTCTAGCGGTGATCGACAAAAAGTTGCCATTGGAGGCACTGACCTTCTCCGGCAACAAGTCTATTCACGGTTTGCTGGCGGTGAACTGCCCCGATGCGGCGGCGTGGGAGCACGAAGTCGAAGAAAAGCTCTTTCGCTCCTATCTGGAGCCGCTCGGCTGTGACGGCGCGTGCAAGAACGAAAGCCGAATGTCGCGGTTGCCCGGCGTGGCCCGCAGCAGCGGTGCAATGCAAAAATTGCTTTATCTCAATCCTAACTGGAGAGCTTGAAATGTCCATTGAAAATACCCTTGAAATCCTTGACGGCCTGATTCCGGAAGATACAAAAATCCCGGAATGGAAGCCCATCGTCAACCAGGCAAAACTGCCCGAACCGCCTGAGTTTCCGCTGGAGGCATTGCCGCCAGTGTTGAAAAATCTTGCAGAAGAGGTCAGTGTATCCATCAAAGTGCCTCCGGCGTTGGCGGCGGCGGAGATTCTTGCCATGGTCGGACTCGCAATCGGTCGGAACGTCTATTACATCTTGAAGAAAGGTGTAACCGGACGTGCAAATCTGTACATGCTGATTTTTGCGGCTCGTGGCGAACGGAAAAGCGCGGTCGATCATCTGCTTCGACAACCATTCGACGTTTGGCTGACGGAGAAGCTCAAAGAGTACAACAACCGCATCGAGCAGGCCGATCTTATCGCTAAGCGGCGGGAATTTCTGGTGACACGCCTGGTGAAAGCCAAGGATTTCAGCTCGCCGGAAAGCGATCAGTTGCGGGATGAAATTCAACTGCTTGCGAATCAGCTGGACGAGCTGCCGCCCCATCCGAATATCTTCACCAACAACATCACGCAGGAGGCGCTGTTGCAGAAGCTTTCACGCTGCGGCGGTACCGTGGCGGTGTTCGCCGATGATGGCCGCGCTCCGTTGAAGATGATTCTCGGCAAGCGGTACAGCAAGGATGGCGACGCGCAGGACGATGTTTTTCTTGATTGCTTCGACGGCAGCAAGACACTCTCCTATGACCGGTCGGGGCGTTCGATTGTGCCGATTTCGCGACCTTGCATTGGCTTAATGCTGATGCTTCAGCCGGATATGCTGATCCAACTGGCCGGGCAAGAGGAGATTTTCGACAGCGGATTCGCCTCGCGGTGTCTGTTTTGCTTTCCTGAAAGCTGGGTTGGCAAGCGACATGATGATGGCTCTCTCAAGCGCGATATCGACGACCTCGAAGTCAGCGATGGGGTGATGAAAGCATACAGCGAACTGATTCATCGGTTTATGAATCAGAGTTACGACCAGGAGGAACCGTGCTACATCGGGATTGCCAAAGCGGCGAAGGAGTTCTGGAAGCAACATTATCGCGAGGTGGAAAGCGAAAGCGATGTCGGCGGACGTTATTATGACACCTTATCGGTGGCGATCCGCTATCCGTCGCAGACCTTGCGGCTGGCGCTGCTGATTTCCCAAGTCAATGGTCATGAGCGTATCGAGTTGGAGGATATTCAAAATGCCCACACGCTGATGCGGTATTTCATCGTCAATGCCGAGCGCTGCCATTTCTATATGAAAGAAATGGCTTTGCCGGACGACGCACGGAAGATCATTCGGCATTGGCTTCGTTCCGGGTTGCCGTGCCACACAGCCCGCGACATCTACCGAGCTACCGGCATTACCGCCGGGGAATTAGCGGAAATGATTGCGTTGCTCGCCAAACGAAACTATTGTCGTATTGTCAAAACGGATGGGAATGGGCTGATTGAGGTCAATCCAGAACTTCTCCAAAGCGATCTGTTTTATTGAACTTGACAGTTGACAGTATGACAATACTGACAGGCTGGGCTTTTGTCGGCATTGTCAACGTGTCAACTGTCAATTTCTCAAAAACGCATTCGGCATTCGAACGAACGGCCCCAACGCCGACCGCCAACGGTTCCCCCCTGGGGCATTTCACTCGAGAGGGCGCGGGAAGGACTCAAGCTAATAAGCACACTTGCTTGCAGGTGATAAAAAACTCTATCCACTGCGGATAAGAGAATTGCGACTTTCACTTTTGCATCCATGGGCGCCTGTTTTTCATACCCGTCCGGCATTTATGCGCCCGGCCGATGGGCGTCGAATGCGGTGAAAAAATGAGAGATCTGGGAAAAAGCAAGACTGTTAGGAAAATCCTAATTCATGGATTTCTTCGCCTCAAATTTTTTCAAAGCATGCCATTGGGAATGGTTGTGCATGGCGGAAAAATTCCTTGGAGTCATTACTTGGATGCGGATGTCCCGTCCGAGACCGTTGCCGACTGGAATCAGCCGTCTGTTGATCTTGCGGTATGGACGTTCCGAGAGTATGAGGATTTCAAGCGGCGCGGTCGGGCGGTTCAAACAATCGCCGGCGAGGTATACGTCAAGAATATCGTCGCCGGACAATGCGCTCAGTAGCGCAGAAATCGTGCCATACGTCATTCGAACCAGATCGCATAGCGGTTGAAAAAATGGATGCATGTCGTTGGCGAAGCAGAAAATCTCCCTCCCGCGACGCTCACGGATCACCAGTTCCCCTGCGGCGAATTTACGTAAATCGCAACTCAAGGTCGGCACGGATAAGCCGGACAGGGCGGCAAGCTCGCGGAGGCGCAACATCGGACGCTCCGGCGTAAACAACAGCCGGAGTATTTCTGTGCGGGCGCGCGATCCAACGATGATGTCGAGCATGATACGCTCCTCCATTACAGCGTGAAAGTTCGGCGCAACCCGACGATGACTTCCGGCATGGTGAACGGCAGACCGAGCGCCCGGAGATCTACCGGTTCGTCCGCCAAGCGTTCGATGAACAACGCAACCTCCGAATGAATGCCCGGCGTCAGCGCGACTCGGCTCTGCGCCGTCAGCGCGGCAAAGAGGCGGCAGATATCGTTTTTGTGTTTGCGAATATTCTTTGCATCTACTGCTTCACCGCGTTCCTTGCGGGCGGATAAGTCAAGGTACGCCTTGGCTTTCAGGACGATCAACGACTCTGCCGACAGCAACGACAGCCCGTCCATGGGACGTTTGTGTGCTTGGATGAGTTGGTAATAGTCGTCATCCAGCAAGATAGCCGAGAGGCTCGACACCTCATCGTCTATCGAGATCGGAGTCAGTTGGCTTTCGGCATGAGGCGTGAAAGCGTCCGGTCGCCGAGAGAAAAGTTCGAGCATTTCCGGAAATTCCGGAGTCGCCGGTTTACGGAAGCGATAAAGTTTGCGTTCGCCGCTCGATTTCTCCTGAATTTCATAGCCGCCATCTCGGACGAAGTTCCAGAAAGCGCGACCGAATTCCGGCGTTAGCGCCTCCACGCAAAGCACGATGTCCAAATCGCGGGTGGCGCGGAACGGCAATGCCGCGTGTTCGAGCAACACATCGCAAGCCGCACCGCCGATCAGAACGTAATTGTCGGCATAATCGGCAAAACGCAGACGGAACAGTTCAAGACCCTTTATCATAAGACTCCGTTCATGAGTTCATCAAGCGCGATTTGAATCCGTTCGTCCGACTCGTTTTTCAACGTTAAATAGAGCGAAAACGGATCGACTTTGCCCCGCGTGAGGAAATCGGGCGGGTAAGTCCAGAGTTGAAGCAGAACCGGCGCTACGGAGGAGGGAACGGTCTGAATGTAACCGAGGCGATTGAATTGTCCTACCAACACGGCATATTCGAGTCGTTCCGATTCCGCCAGCATCGTTCGCTCCGCCAGCGCATTGGCTCCAGCGACGCAGACCGAAATCGCTTCCGGTAAGTTCTCCAGACCGATAACCCGGCGGCACGGATTTTTCAGTAGCGGCAACGCCGTCTCCCACAATTTCTGGCAAGGCATGGGAAACGTCAAGCGCTTGGAATATCCACTTCGCTCGGCGAGATGGAAAAATTCGAGTTCGTCGAATGCCCGGATCACGGAGATTTTCGAGTATCCGAAGCGTTCTTTAGCCATTGCGATGGACAGCGATTCTGTAAACTTCCGGTTGAGCCGACCAAGGATCAGCAGTTGCGCCAGTGTGCCAAGCTCGGTGAACTCTTTGGCATTCTTATTCTTGGCCTCGGAGAACGCGGCATGAAGAAATGGCAGATACAGCTGCCGCTCCGGGACGATGAAAGGAACATGCTGCTTCAGTAACCGATCGCGATTGTAGGCTACCATGCTTTCCGTCGCATACACTGCCGGAAGCTCCGCATGCCGCGCGGCAAGTTCCAGGTGTTTGGCGATGCCGCGCGGAGTAAGGGCGGTCTTGCGTCGGTCGCACAGCAAAAGAAACCGCTGTCCGGTCAGCGTGGCGAGGTAAAAGTCATAATTCCCCCGCAACAGGTACGGCAATCCCTCCACGCCGTCGAATGGTGCAAGATGAAGCTCTGCTCCGAAGAGCCGCAGAACGTATGTGGTCAGCTTTTCCGTCATTTTGAATCCATGCCTTTTTTGCTCTGGTTAAATATAAATGATACCAGTGCAAAAGTCAAGTTGGTTTCTAATGATTCAATATAAAAGCTCCCCGGTATTGGGCGCTGCGGATGATCCGGGGGCGGTCTTTGGTGGCGATTTCGCGGAAGATGGCGGAGTAGAGGGTTTGCTCCGGGGTTTTCGCACCGTTGTTCGCCCACCGGCCGCTCTGTGCCGCGAGTTCGACCAACTCGCGGGTGTTGAGCGCGGTTCCCTTCGGTTGCGCCTGTAACGCTTGGATCGCCGCTTCCAAGAGCGAAAGGCGCTTGGCGGGCGCGGGTTCGAGTTTGGCGACGGTGAACTCTTTGCCGGACTTCCGGCTTCGGACGCGGTAGCCGGATTCGATTTGCTCAAAGACTTCCACTTCGACCAGGTTCCGACCGATTTTTGCGCTGGCGATCTGCATGTGTACCTCCATGGTTTTGGGTTACGCATACATAAAGCTCTCCATTCGGAACATAGCAAATGATATTTCAACTTATTGAACAAAAAGGAGATATGATGGAAAATAGTAAAGTAAAAATGATAGCGAAACTGCTGGCGGCGGCGATTTTGCGGCTTGCCGGGGCGCGTGTTCCGGCAATAGCAAAGTAATTGTGAATGATAGACTTGCTATTCGGCAGATGGAGAGCTTTCTATATGAACAGGAAATAAATCCACACCTAACGAAAGGGATGAATGATGGATGCGAAAGACCACTTCAAACGGAAAACCGTTCAACGGCAATTGCTTGAATTGCAGTCGCTGGAATTACCGCAACTAACCGAAAAGTGGCGGGCGTTATTTGGTCATGAACCGCCGGGATATGGTGTCGTATTTATGCGTCGGCGGTTGGCTCACCGGATTCAAGAGCTGATGTATGGAGCCGTCAGCGAGGAAACTATGCGGCGAATCTCTCGGATCAATACCAAAATCAGTCGTTCCAACTCCGGTTTGCGGCGCGGGACGCAGATCAAGCGCGTCTGGAACGGTGCGGAATATCTCGTCACCGTGACTGATGGTGGTTACGAATATGACGGGCAGATCTTCAAAACGCTCTCCGCCGTGGCAAAAAAGATTACCGGAGCGCATTGGAACGGCAATCGCTTTTTCGGATTCAACAAGGAGGTAAAACGTGGCTGAAGTCATCAAACAAAAACGTTGTGCGATCTATACGCGCAAAAGCACTGACGAGGGATTGGACATGGATTTCAACTCACTCGACGCTCAGCGCGAAGCGGCGGAGAATTACATCGCCAGCCAGAAACATCGTGGGTGGAGTTGCCTTGATGCCGATTATTCGGACGGCGGATTTTCCGGCGGAAACATGGAACGTCCGGCATTGAGAAAACTGCTCGATAACATCTCTGCCGGGGAAGTGGATGTGGTGGTGGTTTACAAAATTGACCGCCTTTCGCGCTCATTATTGGACTTCGCTTCGTTGCTGACATTGTTCGATAAGCATGAGGTGTCGTTCGTCAGCGTGACGCAGGACATCAATACCTCCAGCAGTTCCGGTCGGATGATGCTGAATATTCTGATGACTTTCGCCCAATATGAGCGGGAGATTATCGGGGAACGCATCCGCGACAAGGTTGCCGCCGCCAAGCGGAAGGGGATGCATTGTGGCGGGCCGTCGCCACTCGGGTATGCCTCCGACCCGCAGACGAAGAAGTTGCTGGTCGTCGAGAAGGAAGCCCCTGTCGTACGCCGGATTTTTGAATCGTACCTTCGGTTCGGTTCGGCGCGGGATGTGGCGGAGGAGTTGGCACGTGATGGGGTGAAAACGCCTATCAGAGTCAGCCGCAAGGGAAATCGGCGTGGCGGGCAACCTTTCACCACCGCGCTGGTCTATGCGACACTTGCCAATCCAGTTTATCTTGGTTTGGTGCGACATGGCAAAGTAACCTATCCTGGGGAGCATGAGGCGATTATCGACAAAAAGCTGTGGGAGGCTGTCCATGAGGTACTGAAAATGAATACCGTTCATGACGGCAAACAGTCGCGGCGGCTCTCCCCATTGCGAGGATTGGTTCGCTGCGGTTGCTGCAACGGTTTGATGATCGAAAATTTCACCAAAAAATCCCACGGCAAACTTTACCGCTACTACATTTGCGAAAAGGACTCCAAGCGGATCACATCGAGTTGTCCGGTAAAAAGTGTGCCGGTGGCTGAATTGGAGGGGTTGCTGCTTGATGAGATTGGCGGTTTGTTGCAATCCCCTGCACTGATTGGTAATGTGATGAGTGTGGCAGGAGATCTCGCGGTCAACGGGCGATATTTGAAGTCGGAAGAAGTGACGAAGATTCTTCAGAACCTGCGAAACGTGTGGGATGTGATGTTTCCCGGCGAAAAACATAAATTCATCCGTGCGATTATCGAGCGGATGACTATCACGCCGGACGAGGTGAGAATCGAGTACAACGTGCAAGGCCTGGAGCAAGTGATGCAGGAAGCGGGGGTGTTTATCCATGAAGAAGCGTAGAACGGAAAAACTGCCGAATGGCAACGTCGAAGTCACCATTCCCGTGTGCCTGAAATACAACGGTGCGCGAACCGTGCTGGTGGTGAAGGACGGAATCGGCAAGCCGTTGATAGAGAATGATCTTTCTCCATTGCAAAAGGCTTTGATTCAGGGTTTCCAATATCGTGACAAGCTGGAATCCGGTCAAGTGAAATCCGTATCGGACTTATCGCGAAGCGAAAAGGTTGAGCGGGCATTTCTGTTCCGTTCGCTTTCACTGGTCAACCTCGCGCCTGATTTGATCGAAGCCATTCTCGATGGAACGGAATCGAAGAATCTCACCATTTGCGCCCTTCGCAAAGGTATCCCGGAGGACTGGGACGAACAGCGGCGGATATTTGGATGAGCGTCGGCTCACCGGGATGCGACATGAGTTCGTATCCCGGCTGGTACGATTATCGGCGAAAACGAACTGACCATTTCTGAAAGATGAAATTATGTTGAATATGAATATGTTAAAAGGGTGTGTCTATTTTTCGCCGGACACACCCTCGTCCAAAAAATCGTAGCACAATAGCACCGACGGCGAGAAATCGGGGAATGGCGGCGGCAATCTGGCATCGGATATAGACGCTTTGAGGCGAGGTTTCGGGGCAAAAAGAAAGCGCCGGAGTGTGTACTCGGCGCGTGTAAACAAAAAATGGTGGCCGGACCCAGAATCGAACTGGGGACACGAGGATTTTCAGTCCTCTGCTCTACCGACTGAGCTATCCTGCCACCTGTATATTAGGTTGATCTCAAATGGTGATCAACTTAATGAGCTACTAATAGACACTCTTTTTTTATTTTTACAAGCACAGTTTCCAGTATTTTCAGAAAAATTCAGGATTTTTTACGATTTCCTCAAAATACGACCTCCGTCCAAATTTTAACGGAGGAGTATACAGATTCAATCACTTCGCAATCGAAAATCAATATTATTACAAATTTAGCCAACACCTCCAAGTCGGTATTCGACCGCACACAGGGCGGAATATTCAGGGTTCACCTTCATTGGCGACAATGCGCCGCCTCGACGAATTTTGATTATGCTTGAAAACATCTACACCTCTATTCTATATTAAGAGCGTACAAGCGTTTCCTCAAAAGCCTTCGTATCACATTTTACAATGAGACCGAAAGCGCGCTTCGTCCACCTTTTGCCGGGGTACAGAAAAAAATCGAATAAAGTCCCTATTTGCGGTTGTAAATGCCACAATATGCTATACATTAGAAGCTTAGTTTGTAATTTCCAGCGGTTTGGAAATCCGTATCCCAAAGTAAAATCAGCAACCAGACAAACAAACAAATTAAAATGACAGAAGAAACCAAGATCCAAACGAGCGAGAGCAATTTTCTTGATCTCAGCAACCTGCCGTCCATGGAAGAGCTCCTTTCCGGAAAAGTAACGGAGAGCAACTTCACCGAAGGGTCCATCATCGAAGGCAAAATTGTCGAAAAACGCAATGACGGCGTTCTGATCGACATCGGCTACAAGGCGGAAGGGTTTGTTCCTTCCAGCGAATTCCAAAATTGGCGTGACGTTAAAGTCGGTGCCATCGTTGACGTTTTCCTGGAAGAAATTGAAAACGAAAACAGCATGCCCGGTATCAGCATGCAGAAAGCCCATGCCATCAAGGTTTGGAACCGGATTACCGGCGAATGCGGCGAAGGCAGCATCGTCAAAGGACTGATGAAGCATCGCGTCAAGGGCGGTATCATTGTGGATATCGACGGCGTAGAGGCCTTCCTCCCGGGTTCCCAGATCGATATCGGCCCGGTCCGCAACCTCGACGAGTTCATCGGACAGGAATTCGATTTCAAGATCCTCAAGATCAATCACGACCGTCGCAACATCGTGGTTTCCCGCCGCGAACTGCTCGAAGAATCCCGCCGTGACAAGCGTTCGGCCCTGTTGAAAGACATGGAAGTCGGACAGGTCCGCAGCGGTCTGGTCAAAAATATTACCGATTTCGGCGCCTTCATCGACCTGGGCGGCGTTGACGGCCTCCTCCATATCACCGATATGTCCTGGGGTCGCATCTCTCATCCGTCCGAAATGCTCGAAGTCGGACAGGATATCGAAGTCGTCATCCTCGACATCGACTACACCAAGGAACGCGTTTCCCTCGGCTTCAAGCAGAAAAGCGCCAATCCATGGGATAATGTGGTCGGCAAGTATCCGGTCGGCGCCTCCGTCAAGGGCCGCGTCGTCAACATCATGCCCTACGGTGCTTTCGTTGAACTCGAAGACGGCGTAGAAGGCCTGATCCACGTGTCCGAAATGTCTTGGACCAAGCGCATCACCAAGGCCGGCGAAGTCGTCAGCGTTGGCGAAGAAGTCGAAGCCATCGTCCTCGAAATCGATGAAGCCAACAAAAAGATCTCCCTGGGCCTGCGTCAGAAAGAACGCAATCCGTGGGAAGTCCTCATGGAAAAATATCCGGTCAATACCCGCATCAAGGGTAAAGTCCGCAATATGACCAGCTATGGCGCTTTCGTCGAAATCGAAAATGACATCGACGGCATGATCCACGTGTCCGACATGTCCTGGACCCGCAAGATCAACAACCCGAATGAAATCCTGAAAGTCGGCGAAGAAGTGGATGCCGTCATTCTCGACATCAATCCGGACCAGCAGCGCATTTCGCTGGGCCTGAAGCAGACCGAAAACGATCCGTGGGATCACATCGAAAATCTCTACAAGGTCGGCGACCTGGTTCAGGGCAAAATCACCAAAATCACCGCATTCGGTGCCTTCATTGAGCTTTCCAACAAGATCGACGGCCTGATTCATATTTCACAGATCAGCCGCGACCACGTTGAGCGCGTCAAAGACGTTCTCCAGCTCGGTCAGGATATCGAAGCCCGCGTGATCAAGGTTGACCGCGACGAACGCCGCATCGGCTTGAGCATCAAGGCTGCTACCGAAAACTATTCGGAAGAAGCCCTGAAGGCCGCTGAAGAAGAATACACCGCCGCCCTTAAACCGGGCGAAGCGATGATCGACATCGGTGAAGCTTTCGACGAAGCGATGGCCAATCAGGGTCTCTGATCCTGAGAACCCATGTATCTCCCGGCGGAACGGTGATTGTCACCGTTCCGCCTTTTTTCTTTATTTTCTTTTGAAAGAGCGAAGCCCCCCCTGAATGCTCAAGCGTGACAGTTCAGATCCGCTGTATTGCCATCCCAAACCCCTGCCCGAACGACAAGATAATGCCGGAATTTAACAGGTGACTCTTGACAAATCGTCGACTGACTATTATTTTATAGCCAACACCAACAAGGGAGTCGGATATATGGATGGAGTGAGCATTAAAGAGGCAATCAAAAGCCTTTCGGAGCGAGTAATCGCCACGCGCGACCGGATTCAGACGGAAGAAGCGACCAAAAACGCCTACATTATGCCGTTTCTTCAAATTCTCGGCTATGATATTTTTAACCCGATTGAGGTAGTCCCGGAATTCACCGCCGACGTGGGAATCAAAAAGGGCGAAAAAGTGGATTACGCCATCTGCCGAAACGACCTCCCGGTCATTCTGATTGAATGTAAATCCTGCGCGGCCGACCTCTGCGTAGACAATGAAAGCCAACTGTTCCGTTATTTCCATACGACAAAAGCAAAATTCGGGATATTGACCAATGGTATAGCATATAAATTCTTTACCGATCTGGAAGAACCCAACAAAATGGATTCCTCCCCATTTATGGAGATAAACATCCTTGATCATGAGAAAATCAATTACAAGGAACTTGCTAAATTCAGCAAAGCCGAGTTCGATACAGACAATATCCGACGCACGGCTGATATCCTGAAATGCGCCAATTCGATCAAGGCAGTACTTGACGCCGAATTTACCGACCCATCGGAAGATTTCGTTCGCGTGATCTTCAAAAAAATGGTTTGCAGTTGCAGCGGCTCCATGTTCACCGAGAAAGTAAAAGAAAAATTGACTCCGCTGGTGAAATCTGCCATAGATACCATGATAAAAGACAAAGTCAAGGCAAATCTTGATTCCGCGCTGCGCTCCACCGTCAAGGCCCAGGAAGCGGCGGTACAAGAAGCTATTCCAGCCGATGATGACGATGGACCGATCACGACTCAAGACGAGACGGACGCCTTTAATATCATCCGGGCAATTCTTCGCGAAGAACTTTCTCCGGACCGAGTGGCAATCCGTGACGCCAAAAGCTATTGCGCGATCCTTTGCGACGATAACAACCGCCGCCCGCTCTGCAGGCTTTTCTTCAACAATCCGGAGAAAAAGACGATCGTTCTGTTTGACGGTGACGGCGAGGACCGGATTGCCATAACAGATTTGAATGACATCTTCAAATTTTCCGATCGCCTGAAGGCTACTGCCAAAAAATATATTGCGCTCGGCTAATTTATCAAAATCCGGCCATGGTATTTATTTGCCATCATTCATCATTCACAGATTTTCCGATAACGAAAGCCTGAATGATGAATATCCATGCCATATATGATATTGAACCGTTAAAACAATGGAGCAATCAATGAAAACAAAATGTCCGCACTGCAATCAAATCTACGACCTTGAAGACAGTTGGTCCGGGCAATCCGTCAGTTGCCCAAATTGCAATAATGATTTCCCGGCAACACCGCTCAAGCCCGTGATGACGCCCGTGGGCATATCCGCCGCTTCTCCCGTCGTACAAACCAATGTAAAACAGGGAGCGGTAATCGGGGCTGCCGCTTGCCTGATGATTGCCATGATTGTTCAAGCCATTTCGAACTTTCTATTTCCGCTTTATCTGGTGCTTTATCTGGTAGCCTTCATTCTTTCTATTGTGGCGATGGCCCAGCGTCGGGTGATATGGGGTTTATTGATTTTGCTGGCGACAATTATCGGCCCATGGATTATTTTAATAGCGACAGCCGAGAAGGATGCCGAGATGGTAAAGAATGCCGTAGTTCAACATAAGAACAATGCCGAAAAAAATCAGGCACCTCAATAGAAAATGATCGTTCACCGTCCTTGCTGTGTTTGCTTTTATCGTTTCCGTAAATTCATTGAAGCAACAATGGATATTTTCGGGGTTTTTTAGGAGTCAGACTTGAAAATCACGGTTTATGGAGTACATTCTTGAGTTCTGATTGTTTATATTTTTTCGTTTCCGGCCGCATAAAACCGCCGGATTGTTATTTATGTTAAAAAAAAGAAGGTGAAGATATGAAAAGAACTTATCAGCCGTCCGTATTGAGAAGAAAACGCAGACTTGGTTTCCGTGCAAAAATGGCGACCCGCAGCGGCCGTCAGATTCTGGCCCGCCGCCGTCAGAAAGGCCGCGCCAGACTGGTTACCGCCTGAGGTTGATCCCGTAACGCCACTCCAGCAGCATATCCGATTGAAATACTCCCTGACAAGTTCCGATAAACTGCGCCTGAAATCAGACTTTGATTTCGTCCGGGCAAATGGTGTCAAGTACGTAGGCCGGATCTGTATACTGGCAGTGGCGCCGTCTAAAGACGGAGCCCTGCGCGGCGGAGTAATCTGCGGCAGAAAGTTCAGTGTGAAGGCGGTCATACGGAATCGGGCACGCCGGTTGCTTTGGGAATCGGTGCGTTTATTGAAACCTTGCTTGCGGACTGCCCACTTTGTCATGATCCCGCGCGCGGGAATCAAAGGACTGCAACAACAGGAGGTTCAGATTCAACTGGAAAAACTGTTTAAAAAGGCTGGAATATGGGAGAATGGCGGCATCGCATCAGCCCATCGGGGCTAGCTGTTCTGATGGTGAGAATTTACCAGCTGGTGATTTCGCCCTGGCTTCCGCCCTCCTGTCGTTTTCAGCCGACTTGCTCACAGTATTCAGTCGAAGCATTCAGAACACACGGTTTTTTGAAAGGATTGTGGCTGACGGGTTGGAGAATTTTAAGGTGTCAGCCGTTTTGCCGTGGAGGCTACGATCCGGTACCGCCCCGAAAGGATCGGAATAATAGATGAAATTAAGGATTTAGTTGTGAAATTTGACAAAGAAACGATTATCGTTCTCATCTTCTGCGGCATTTTATTGTTTGCCTGGCAGCCGATTTGCGAGTGGATGGGATGGATAAAGAAACCGGAACCATTCGCACCGCAACCTCCCGCCGCAGTAACCACAGTCACCAAAAACACTCCGGATGTCGTAACGAATAGAAACCAGGCGGCTTCCACTCCGACCTCCCAGTACATCGCAGGCCGGAAAATCGAGATCCCCCAGGAAATGGAGTCCATTCCGCTCCAGCACCTCCGCAATGACAGTTTCGACATGGCCATCAATCCGGCTTTCGGAGAGATTTCCAAAATTACATTTGAAAAACTCCTCCGCACCGGAAGCGACGAAAAACTTACTGCGACCGGCATTTTCGGAAACAACATCGGAATGCTCGGTGTCTCTGCCGACAACATCTGGCGGGTTCTGGAAATTCTGGAAAATAAGCTTGACGCCAACACCTTTACCCTTACCCGCCGAATGCAGGCCGGAACCGCCGAATTCATCCTTACACAAACGTGGGAAATCACCTCCGATTACGGCATCGAATATCACATCCGGCTGAGAAACAGCGGCGGAGAAAATCTCCTTTTCAACACGCTCCAGATCAGCGGCGGTGTTCTTGAACCGTTCGCGGTTCTGGGTCATGACCGAATCCGTAACGACGATTACATGCTCTATTACCGCACGGTTGAGGGCAAGGATCATAGAATCAAAATCGCCGCCAAAGATGAAAAATTCTTCGCCAAGCCTGAATTCAAACTCCAGTGGATCGGCCTCGGCACCAAGTATTTCATGAATGTGCTGGTATCCGAGACGCCGTTCAATACCATGGCTCAAGCCCGCAAACAGCAGAATGCCACCGTTCAGGAAGCAAAGTGGCTCGGCGATAAAACGTATTATATTTCCAACGTCAACGGCATTTTCAACAGTATCCAGATCACCCCGGGCGAAGCGAAGGTCCTGAACTTCAAATTTTACTTCGGCCCCAAGGATAAAGAACAGGTCAACGCCTTTGCCCCTTCCGCCACCTATATCAGCCGGCTGATGAGCTGGAGCCCGATGAATGTCCTGGCGGATTTCATGCTCTGGTCGCTTGCCCGGCTTAAAGACGTCTGCGGCAGCTATGGTTGGGCGATCATTCTCCTGACCGCCATTGTCCGCCTGCTCCTCTGGCCTGTCACCCACAAAGCAAACATGTCCATGAAGCGGATGCAGCTTTTCAAGCCGGAGATGGATGAAATCCGTACCAAGTACAAAGAAAATCCGCAGTTGATGCAGGTAAAGATGGGCGAGCTCTACAAACGCGAAGGGCTTCACCCGCTCCGCGGCTGCCTGCCGCTTTTCATGCAGCTTCCGATCTTCATGGCACTTTACTTTGCCCTGGACGGTGCAATGGAGCTGCGTCATGTTTCTTTCTGGTGGGCGGCTGACCTTTCTCAGCCGGATACCATTTTCCATATCCTCGGAACCCTTCCGATCAATCCGCTCGTTTTGATGATGACCGGGCTGATGGTTCTCCAGCAAAAGATGATGCCACAGGCAGGTGACGCCACCCAGCAGAAAATCATGATGTTCATGCCGCTCATCATGCTGTTTATTCTGTACAACCTGCCTTCCGGGCTGACCCTTTACTGGACCGTCAGTCAGATATTCAGTATTCTACAAATGCTGCTGACCCAAAAAATAGCGGGCAAAAATACCCCGCCAACCACGAAAGCAGCAAAAGCTTGAAGCGCTTAACCGCAAGTAAGGAGTTATCACAACATGGTTAACGAAAAACTCGAAGAACAGAAGTCCAAGGCAGCCCGTACCTTGGCCACGATGCTTGACTACCTCGGGCTCAATGCCCAGCTCAAGACCGAAGAAAAAGGCTCTAAAATCCTCATTACCATCACTTCCGATGAAGCGGGACGAATCATCGGCCGTAAAGGGCAAACCCTCGAAAGTCTGCAAATGCTCCTCAACCGGATGATCTTCAACAGCGACCAGGAATGTCCCCGGATCGCGCTGGACATCGACGGCTACAGCAAAGAACGCGATGGTGAGCGCGGCGACCGTGAACGCGGCGACCGTGAACGCGGCGACCGTGAACGCGGCGACCGCAGTGAACGCCGCGGCAGGGGCGACAAACGCGGCGGACGCGGCGGTGATCGTCGTCGCGGACGCAACGACGCCCCCGCCTCCGAAGGCGCCGACGATGACAACAATATTCAGGAAGAAGGCGGCGACAATGCCGATATCCTGCGCCGTCAGGCCCTGGATGCCGCCAAAGAAGCCAAGCGTTGGGGCGACGCCGTCACCCTGCCCAAGATGAACGCCCATGACCGGCGGATCATCCACATCACACTTCAGGAAGACCCCGAAATCACTACCGAAAGCCTTGGCGACGGCTCTCTCAAGAAAGTCGTGATTTCTGTTAAAAAATAATTGTTTTCTTTGCAATTAATGACGGCAGGCGGTTTTTTACCGGCCTGCCGTTTGTATTTTCCATGCAGGGATGTTATAATGACCGAAATCATTGAAATTCGGAGTAAAACATGATGAAATCTACCGATGTACGGGTAAGCGCCGTAAAGTTGTTTTTTCTGGAAGCCCCGATGCGGGTTCCGTTGAAATTCGGAGGCGAAACCATCAGCTCCTGCTCGGTCGCCAGAGTACACATGGAAGTCACCGGCAAAGACGGCAGAACCGCCTGGGGCTGGGGAGAATCCGTTCTGAGTCCGGGATGGGCCTGGCCCGCTCCTTGCACATTTGCCGAACGCGACGGCTTCATGAAAGAATTCAGTACCGGGCTGGCCGCAGACTGGAGCCGTTTCGATTTCTACGGACATCCGATGGAAGTCGGGCATGAATTTCTCCATACCCGCCTTGACACCCTGCTGGAACAAGCCAATGCGGGACGCGAATTTCCCATGCCTCATCTAGCGGCGTTGAACTGTACCGCCGCCTTCGATCTGGGACTGCACGACGCTTACGGCGTTTTGCATCAGGTCCCGGTCTACGACACCTATAACGGCGACTGGATGAACCACGATTTGAGCCACTATCTGGAGCCCGCCGCCCCCGGCGTCGATTTCAAAGGACGTTATCCGGCAGACTACATGGCGGCGGACGTGCCGGTCAAGCTGCCGGTATGGCATCTGGTCGGCGGCAAAGACCTGATTGCCGAATCCGAACGTACCGGACAGGAGCCCGGCGACGGTTATCCGGTCGTGCTGGACGAATGGATCAGTGCCGACGGCCTGAAATGCCTGAAAGTCAAACTCCGCGGCAACGACAGCGCCTGGGATTATCGTCGCATGGTGGATGTCGGGCGAATCGCGCTCGAGCGCGAAGTCCATTGGTTGAGCCCGGACTTCAATTGCCTGGTCACCGACCCGGCTTATGTCAATAATATTCTTGACAAACTGGTGAGCGAGCATCCTGCCATTTACGGCAAGATCCTGTACGTGGAACAGCCCTTTCCCTACGATCTGGAAAACAACCGGATCGATGTCCATAGCGTCTCCGCCCGCAAACCGCTGTTCATGGACGAAAGCTGCCACGACTGGAGCTTTGTCCGCATGGGCCGCAACCTCGGCTGGACCGGCGTCGCCCTGAAAACGTGCAAGACCCAGACCGGCGCCCTCCTGAGCATGTGCTGGGCCAAAGCCCACGGCATGACGCTGATGGTTCAGGACCTGACCAACCCCATGCTCAGCATCATCCCCCACATCCTGCTCGCGGCTCACGCCGGGACCATCATGGGGGTAGAGTGCAACGCCGCCCAGTTCTATCCGGCGGCGTCGGCAGCGGAAAGCGTCATCCATCCGGGAATTTACAAGCGCAACGGCGGTGTGGTCGACTTCTCCACCCTCCGCGGCCCGGGCTTCGGCTACCGTGCCGACGAAATCGACCGCCAGTTGCCCCCGGCCACCTTTGATTCAACCAAATAAAACCGAAGCGACAGAAAGGAACTGTAATTCATGCATACCATTGTAATCATTAATCCGGGACACTTTCACGCAGGACTGGTTCTTCGCGAAATGCACCCGCAGATTTCGTCCGACGTCTATATTTATTCCGAAGCAGGGCCGGATCTTGACAACTACATGAAGCTGGTGGAAAGCTTCAACGCCCGCAAGGACAACCCGACCTCCTGGAAATTCCACGTCTACTCCGGAGCCGATTACCTCGCCAAAGCCGTCGCCGAGAAAAAAGGCGACATCGCCGTGCTGGCCGGCCGAAATGACCGCAAAATCTACGATATCAAAGCCCTGCATGATGCCGGGTTCAAGGTTCTCAGCGACAAACCGCTGACCATCGACAGCCGCGGCGCCGCCACCCTGGCCGAAATCACAGCCGGCGGCGAAGTCCTCCTCGATATCATGACCGAACGCCATGAAGCGACCTCCCGGATTCAGAAGAAACTGCTGGAAAATGACGCGGTCTTCGGCGGTTTTGCCGAACAGGACGAACCGGTTATTTTCAAGGAAAGCGTCCACCACCTGGCAAAAGTCGTGAACGGTGCGCCGCTGGTGCGTCCGTGGTGGTATTTCGACGTCACCAAACAGGGTGAAGGGCTTGTCGACGTCACCACCCACCTCGTAGACCTGGCCCAATGGATGACCGCGGGCGACGCTACGCTGAATTTTGAAAAAGACGTCAAGGTACTGGAAGCCAGACGCTGGGCGACGGAAGTGCCGCTGGCCAGTTTCGCTACAGTCACCGGGCTGAACGCGTTCCCGGAAGCGCTGAAAAAAGACGTTGCCAACGATACCCTGAGCCTGTACTGCAACGGCGAATTCACCTACACCGTCAAAGGCGTCAAAGTCAAACTGGTGGTGGTCTGGAACCTGCAGGCACCTCCCGGCGGCGGTGATACTCACCGTTCGTTCATGGTCGGTAAAAAGAGCACGCTGATCATCGACCAGGGCCCGCAGACCGGCAACAAACCGGAACTCTACGTCGAGCCGAAACAGAACAGCGACGAATTCCGTAACGCACTGACGGCCGCCCTCCCCGGTCTGCCGATCATCCCGGAAGGCAAACGCTACCGGATCGATATTCCGCAGGCGATGCGTACCACCCACGAGGAGCATTTCGCCAAGGTCCGTAATGAATTTCTCGAGATGTTGACCGGCGACGAACCCGCCAATGTCCGCACCAACCTGCTGGCAAAGTACAAAACCCTCGCCATCGCCCGGGAAATGGCACTTGCCGCTTCACGCTGAGTATTTTCTGAGCCCAATTCCACGATGCAGCACACCTCATGGTCGTGCTGCATATTCATTTCCGGAAAGTCGGTGCAACCGCGCAAGTTCCTGACGTTGATCACTTGCAAAAGAGCGTCTGCGGGTGTATTTTTTCCAGTCTGTAAATTCACAATCATAACCGAGGTAAAAAATGACTCTGAAGATTGCATTTGCCGGTTTCCGGCATGGGCACATTCTCGGGCTTTACAACAAAGCCAAGGAATCGGCGGCACTGGAAATCGTCGCCGCCTGCGAAGAAGACGCCGCCACCCGTTCCAAACTGTCGGTCGAAGCTGCCTGGGATAACTACGATAAAATGCTGGCGGAAGTCCCCTGCGACATCATCGCGGTAGGCGATTACTACGCCAAGCGCGGTTCCATGCTGATCAAGGCACTGAAAGCCGGTAAACACGTTATCGCCGACAAACCCATCTGTACCAGTCTCGAAGAACTCGCCGAAATCGAAAAATTGGCCAAAGCCAACAACCTGAAAGTCGGCTGTCAGCTTGACCTCCGTACCAGCGTCAACATCACCGGCGCCCGCAACCTGATCCGCACCGGCGCGCTCGGCAATATTCAGGCCATCCAGTTCGGCGGACAGCATCCGCTGATGTACGGCACCCGTCCCGGCTGGTATTTCGAAGAAGGCAAGCACGGCGGCACCATCAACGACATCGCCATTCACGGCATTGACGTAATTCCGTGGATGACCGGTCTGAAATTCACCGAGATCACCGCCGCACGTGCCTGGAACGCGTTCGCCACGGAATGCCCCCATTTCAACGACGCCGGACAGTTCATGCTGAAGATGAACAACGGCTGCGGTGTTTTCGGCGATGTTTCTTATTTCGCGCCGGATAGCTGCGGCTACTCCCTGCCCTATTACTGGCGCTTTACCATCTGGGGCACCAAAGGGGTTGCCGAGTTCAACTACTCCGATCCCGGAATCAAATTCGCCGCTCTCGGCACCGTCGGCATCAGCCACCTGGCACAGCCGTCGTCGCTCGGGCCGGACTATCTGACCGACTTCCTCGCGGACATCGCGGGCAAGCCGGGGGACCTCGACACCGCCACGGTGATCGAATCCTCGCGCAACACCCTCAAGGTCCAGGAAATCGCCGACCGGGGTTGCTGCGCCAGTTCGTTCTGAACCAGTTCCCTGTAAAAGATAAAACCGCCGGAAAGTTCGTCTCTCCGGCGGTTTTGTTTTGATGCAATCTACATCCGCAACAAGCGGTCATTCACCAGGCTTCAAAAAACGGACCGATACAATCGGCGCGGTCATTTCCCGGTATAGTGACGGCATCGGGTCAGCATCGAAGTATTCCCAATAAACAGGGGCGGCCAACGGCGGCAGAGCGCCTTTCAATGCCCCGGAAACATCCTTCGCTTCGGCACGCCGCAGGAGATTAAAGGAATCCAACGCCACTCGTCCCTGCCGTTTGGCACGGTAAAAGCGGAACAGCATTCGCTCACTCCCCGGTTCCAAACCGGCTTCCGGCGCGTTAAAGGTTTTGACCGCCGAGCCATCCTTTAAATTGCTGTAAATAATATTTTCTGATTTTTTGAATGGCTTGCCATCTTTTTTACCGGTAAATTCCGCCAGCACATGCGCAGTTCCGTCTTCACCGCATTGCCCATTCAGCTCCAGCGTGTATTCCGCCCCCGGACGAAAGGACACGGACGGCGTGGAAAACAACAGATAATCCTCCGCGCCGGATTCCAGCTTTTCACCGGGAGCACGGTTGAATTTCAAAATATTTTCAGAAAACAACGACCCCGGAACAATCTCCCCCCGGGTTCCCCGGATTCGAAGAATTTCATCTTCTCCCAGTGTCCCCCGATAAACACACTCCCTGCCTGCCGACTTCACCCCCGGCTCCCGCAGCGCCCGGTTGCCGACAGGGCGTATTTCCACGCCGCCGGTTGCTGGCGTTTTGCCGTCCGGCACCAGCCATTTCGTATGTAGTTTCGAGAGCTGGTGCGACTGAAAAATATCGGGCACACTGCGAACCCCGGAAGCACGGGCTTCAACCGTTCCCGGAATGTTCTTCCCGGATACCCGGACACTCACCGACACGTTTTCCGGGATATCCCCGGCCACCCGGGCATACCAGGCATTGATGACTTTCACATCTTCACCGCCCATCTTCCCGGCTGAAACGTTCAACGGAATGCTGTTGTCCACCATCAGTTTCAGGCAATCCGGCAGGATCAGTTCGGCCTGCGGCTCAATTTCCACCATTCCGGCGTCACCACCGAACCATGAAGCGGACCGCCGGTTCAAAATCTGGACGCTGATATTGACGATATCACCGGACTTTTTGCCGGTAAGGTCATAAATGATTTCCATATCCGGAGCCAGGGCTTTTTCAACGATTTCCTTTCCGACCCCATATTTCCAGCCGAACCAGCGGTTCTGATAGTCGATGTCGCGCCAGGTTTCCACCTCTTTGGACGCCTCAATGGCATTGAACGCGGTCGGGCGCGGCTCCCGTCCGGCATAAAGGAAGGTACCAAGGTTTCCGGGGTGTTCCCAACGGGCGGTTTCGACCGTTTTGTCAAACTGTTCCAGGCGCATATACGACGGCGTCGAAATCTGGCTGAACACGACGCAATTATACCGCTTCAGCATTTCAACCGCTTCGGCATTCCATGTGCGTTGGCTGTTGGGATAGGCAAATACGCCATCGCAACGGTCGGGGCCGAGGATATCGCCGACGCTGAAAGGAAGAATACCCGGCCCATATTTCCCCGCCATGTCAATGGTCCGGTATCCGGTCGCCTGCCAATAGATCACCCTGGCGCCAGGGCAAAGTTTTTTCATCAGCCGGTGCGCCTCGTCCAGCATGGAAACGAATTTTTTTCCCCAGAAACGCATATGATCTTCCTTGGACGCGTTAAAATCCTCTCCCAGTTCCGCGCGGACCTGTTCCCGGTACGGAGCCATTTCCCTGAAATCGGCCTGTTCATTCTGCTGCCCCGCCCGGCGCATGATGTCGAATGTGCTGACGTGCCCCGGCAGTTCTTCGCAGAAAGTCAACGCGCAGATGGCGTCCGGATTGCTGATGTTGTCACGAATCAATTTCACTTGCGATTCCAGCCTCGCCAGCACTTTTTCGCGCACTCCCGGCGCATAATGATAGTCGAACACCGATGCATTGCGAAGAACTTTCCCCTGCCCGCCGACCGGCCAGAGCCGCAACAGGAATTTATGGTTGGGATTCAACTTCAGGATCGCATTGCAGCGTTCCACCGTCGCCTGCGACTCGGGGATGTTGCCGAAGTTCACGCAGGACCAGTCAAAACGAGCCACATCCTCCACGCTCCCAACGCCGTAGCTCCCCCAACCCCATTCCCAGTATTTCCCGTAAACGGCGCCGGACAACCCCAGCACCGCAATCGCAACCATGATCCACTTTCGTTTTCCGTTCATAACCTTATCCTTATGTTTATTTCCATGAATTTTGAAACGTTTTGTATTCGTTCTGATATTCTTCCAGAGAGATGCTCCCCGCGCTCCCCGCCAGAGTGGAGATCGTGACCAGCGGATGCACCGTGGTAAATTTATAACGGTTTGCGGGGAGCCATTCCGTGCCGTCTAGAATCGAATGCGCCCGGAAGGTCTCGCCGTTCAGGATCCGCTCGCGCGGAGCCTCGGAGAAAAAGATATACCGGGACGGATTTCGAGTCGAACCGGCTTTCCGAATGATATTGTACACCGTGCCGACAGAACTTCTCACATACCCCGCAGTATAATTATTGGCATAATGCGGCACCGTATTCTTAAAACGCGTGACAACCTGTTTCCGGTAATCATCGCCGGTCAGCGACGGACACTGGTATATTTCACCATCTTTGAGCTCCAGCAGCTTCAGGTTGCTCATCTTCACATAAGAGTTGCCCGCCGGGTCCGTATTGGTAAAAGGAAACCAATCTTCTCCTTCCTGCAGGTACATATTCAGGCATACGCCCAACTGCTTCAGGTTAGAGACACAGCGGATCCCCCTGGCCTTTTCCCGCGCATGGTTCAAAGCGGGCAGTAACAGCCCGGCAACGATCGCAATAATCGCAATCACCACCAACAGCTCAATAAGCGTAAATTTGTGTTTTCTGTACATATCCCTTCTCTTTGTTGTGTTCATTTGTTGAACTCCGTTGTCGAATCGCGAATGACCAGTTGCGGCATCTGTGTCAATTGCAACGGCCTTTCGGTCCCCTTGAACATATCAAAAACTTTCCGGATGATCTTATCCTCGCAAATACTGACGGACGTCAGCGGACAATCCGGGTATTCGCTCCAGGGTGTATTGAAATATCCGACCACGGCAATATCTCCGGGGATCCTATAGCCGCGCTCCCGGAGCACCCGGATCGCCTCCACCGCCAGACAATCCTGGAAACAATAGAGCCCGTCAAAACGTTCGGCCGTAATTTTCGCTTCAAATTCTTCCGGGGTCGCGGCAAAGGTCAACCGGGCGCTCCCGCCGAGGTCATGGAGGGCGGCCAACGCGCCGTCGCGGCGGACCAGCGACAATCGGAGAAGAATATTCCGGCAGCCGATTTCAAGCAGGTGCCGGACGGCGATATACAGCCCGTGGTTCCAGTCCGTAGCCACCCCGGGAATGCCGGCCTGAATGAAACTTGTCTTGGCGTTGAAATAGTAAAAAAGATTCAGGTGCCGCTTCAACCGCTCATAGGTTTCCTGTGTATAGATCGGAATCTGTTCACCGTCAAAGAAAACCGCTTCGACGTCTTCGCGGTTGCAGTTCAGCAGCCTTTCCGGTAAAAGTTCCGGCCGGCCGTTATATTTAAGCAGGTCTTCCAAGCCGATCAGATATTCGGGACATTCTTGAAAACAGTTCCGGAATTCATTAAGAAAATTCGAATAAAGATGCCTGTCTCCGCCCCGGTCAACAATCAGTACATGCCGGTTTTTCCGCTTGGCCCGGCTGTTGATGAAATACCCGACGCCATGGACGGCGTTGATATCACCCTCCTGCTGAAGTTTGATCAATGCCTGACGGACGGTTCCCGGAGAACTGCCGAATCGAACCGCCAACTGCCGCAATGACGGCAACATCGAGTCTTCCGGGTAGACGCCCGAATCAATATCCGCCCGGAGCAACCGGTAAATGCGGATCTGGTTAACAGTTGACTGGTTCATGATACCTCTGGCTATTTTATCTGTTTAAAACAGTATACTGCAAAATCTCATCCTGTCAACCCCTGCAAGATGGTTTTTTCCAAAAATCTCAAGAGATTCTGTTTGAATATCTTTTCAGACCTGCCGGAGCTGTGCAAAACAGAACACCGATACCGGCAGGCAATCGTTGGAAGTCCCGGGAAAAGCGTGACCATCAACTGGATTCGCCGCGGTAAAGCTCCGGTGTGATGAAAATTTCCTCAACCGGCCGGATGCGTTTCGCCGGCATCTGCATAAACTCCAGAAGCATGCTCGCCGTCCGTCGCCCGATTTCTTCAAAATGGTAATTCAACCCGGTAACTGCTGGAGCAATGATCTCTCCATACGGAGTATGACGGTGGCTGACAACCCGGATATCCTCCGGCACCCGGATTCCACGCTTCTTCAACAGCGTAATCAGCCGGATGGCAATGAAATTCCAGGAGACGATAACCCCATCCGCGTTCAGGCTCAAGAGGAGATCAATCAGTTGCCCGCAACCTTTTTCCGTTTTCAGGGAATCCGTGAACGGCGATTCCAGTGAATATTTGTCCGGCTGGGAGAAGCCGTGTTTGCGAAGTGTTTTTTTGAATGAACGGATACGCGCATAATGCCCCAGGTCCGTAACACCGGGGGTAATCAGATACGGCGACCGGCAACCGCGTTCGATCAAGTGCTCGGTCAGGATTTCCAGCCCACGCTCCTGATCCTGCGACACGAATGAAATCGAACCCCGGACCGCCGGTTCATTGATGACGACTTTGTTGGAAAAGCGCTCCAGGAGGCTGATGATTTTACCGCCGTGCGCGGCATAAGTATGCGAGGCGCAAATGATGCCGTCGACAGAGCGGTTCCAGAAATCCTCCATCTGCTCCTCGATCGAGGAAATATTTTCATGTTGCACGGCAACCTGTAAACGGTATCCGCATGCGTTCAACGTCTCCTCTACGGCGACCATGCAATCCAGCCATTCCTGGTTCGCCTGCGTATCAATAATAAAACCGACCACCTTGGCACTGCCGCCCGCCAATTGGCGCGCCGCATCGGTTTACCCTTGATTTCGGCGCGAAAAACAATGGTTCCACGCGGCGCGTCATCGGGCAAAATCAGGTGGGCCGTTTCGGCGAGGATTTGAATGCCGGCATGGGAGAGGGAAACGACGCCGACGGCGCAGAGCGACAGCAACCATTTCTTCATTCCCGCAATCTTCCTTGTGGTTTCGTGTTCGATAAAAACCGCAGGGGGAAATCTCCCTGCGGTTTGGACGACGGCAAATTACCAGTTTTTGCCCGGCAGCTCAAAATGAGCTTACGGATGGACGCAAGCCGAAGTGAATCGAAAAATAAGCGGCAAACTGGTTGAGCAGAGATAGTTGCCGTCTCATCATTTCCCATTATTTGAACCACCTTGACTCATCCAAAGATTAAAAAAAATCCTGTTCTCGCGTTGTCAATCCCCGAAATCACAAAAAAGACAATATTTATCACACCGATTCATCGAAACGTCACGGCGTTACGCTGTCATCTGGGCAGGCGTACAGCAATTCCCAAGCTGAAGCACGATGTGATCTCCGACGGCCAAGACGCCTCTGGCAGGGTATCTGAGGGGGGGCGGCGCCGCGGTCATGTTTTTCTTGGTGCTGTCGCTGAACCTGCTGGACGACGCGACACCCTGCGCGACCACCTCGACCTGCGATTTTCTACATGGCGCGGCGTCTGAACTCGGCCGGCGAGGCCCCATAATGTTTTTTGAAAGCCCGTGACAGATGGAACGGGCTGCTGAATCCCAGCTTTTCGGCAATCTCCGTCAAACTGTTGTTATTCAAAATCATTTCCCCGGCATACTCCAGCCGCATTTCCAGCTGGCGGCGGATCGGCGAAATCCCGGTCTCCTGCAGGTAACGATGGTTGAGTTGCGACACGCTCACGCCCAGCATTCCGGCAAGCCTGGCGGAGGTCAGCCGGATGGAGAGATTCCGGCGCAAAAAATTATCCACATTCCGCGAAAATGTGGCACTCTGCTCGAACTGTTCCCCTCGGATACGATGGAGGCGGGCGAGCAGTTCAAGCAGCAGGGTCTGCGCCTCCCAGAACCCGGCTTCCTGGCGGTGGTAGCCGGTGATGGCGATCTGCTGCATCAGCTTGATGATCTCCTGCGGCGTGTCGTTCAGAATATAAACGCGCTGCCCCGCGCTGAAAAGCTCCCGCAATCCGCAGGCGTCGCCGTTCTTGAACTGGACAAACGCGGAGTGGCGCAGCCCCCCGGACTCATAACGTGTCTCGAAACAAGTGTGCGGCGGGTAAATGTGAAGTTCGTTGATCTGTTGCACGGTCCACCGGTCTGCTCCCTCCGACCGCCAGGCGGTCCCATCGGCGCTGAACGCAATATCGATCACCCATTCAGGCAGATTGACCAGATACAAAGCTTCTTGGCGCGGCCCGTTGGCCCGGAAATACCGGGCACGTTTCAGACAGGGAAATACCGCCTCCCGTTCTTTCCATTCATAATAATAGTAAAAATGTTTCATTTTGCTGAATTATATATGTCTTTTGCCAATTTTACCATTCATATTTTTTCATATTACTATTATATTCTATATGTCCGATAAAATCAACCCCGTGAAAGGAGCGGAATATGATAAGTTTTCAAGATGTCGATAAATTCAGCTGGTCGCAAATCCGGGATCTGAAGCAATTAACCGGCCCGGCCCCTTTTTCGATTCATGCGCCGTTGAACCTGCCGGATTCGGAACATCTGGTCTTCTGCGACGCCGCACTGAACGCATATACGCTGCCCGTTCTGCCGAATATCAGCAACCAGTCCAAAAAGGACCACGAAACGATCATGAACCTGCGGATCCTGCTGGTCAGTTTTGCTTTTGGCGAAGCACCGTTCGTGCCGGATTTCCGGCTCAGCCGCCTGCGGCGGCACGACGGCAAATACCCGCAGGTCAATGCGCAGTATTTCGCTCATGATATCCACTATGAACTCGATTATTGCATGGCCCCGGACAAATTGTTGTGGGTTCGCTGCCGGGCAACCAACAGCAAGGATGAGAAGTGCACCGTCAATATCCGCTGCAAGGCCGGGTATCCGGTCGAACGCAAAATTTTTGATTATCACTATGTGGAGTTCCGCTGGGATTCGTCGCATTACAGTTACGAGGCGGAACGCATTCGTTGCCGCGACCAGGTTCTTAGCGGGCCGCGGGGGGATTTCGGGCGGGTTTACCCCGGCGGCTTCAATTTCGATTTCGAAGACTCCTTTACCTATACTGCCGAAAATTATAACACGGACTTCACTTGCGAGACGCCCTATTACGTACAACCTGCCATGCAAATCAGAAAGGGCCTCGATTTCCTGCGTTTCAGTGCTGGGCTTGAGCCAGGCGAAACCCGAGAATTCACGCTGGCATTTCAAACCGAAACCGGCCCCCTGCCCGGCCCGAACGCCGCTTACGAGCAAGCCGCGCAGGATGCTTTGCACATCTGGCGAAACCAGCTGGACCGGCATTCGAAATTCGACTTCGGTGACCCGAAAATGAACGATATATTCAACACCCTGCAGTTCTGCAATACCCAATTGCTGTTGAATAAACACAATATCCTCCAACCCTGCCAAGGCGGCAGCAGTGAGCGTTTTTACGTCTGGGTATGGGAGGCCATGGAAATGCTACGCCCGATACTGAGGCTGGGCTATTTTGCTGAAGTCCGGCGGGTAGTGGAGTTTTTCTTTATGCTGCAGGATGGCGGCTGTCCTCCTATCGGCGAATTCAGTTCGCTGGAAGGGGCCATCGGTACTACTGGTCCGCGTTGGACCAATGCCACCGGTTCCGCGCTGCTTTTGGCCTCGCTTTATTTGAAACATTCCGGCGACCGGGATTTCCAGGAACGTTACTTGGCGCCCATGCTCCGGGCTGCCCGGTGGATCATCGGCGAAATCCGGGCCACCCGCAAGCCAATGCCGGACGGTTCCCGCTCCCGTTTCCACGGCCTGATGCCAAAAGCCTGCGCCTCCGACGGCGATTTCGGCTATATGATCGCCTTTACCGACAGCTGGACCTGTCGCGGGCTGGGCGAATTTGCCGCATTATTGAGTTTGCTCCAGCACCCCGAAGCCGGGAGAATCACCGCCGAATTCGATCTCTACCGCCAGGATATTGATGCCGCGATCGAACTAATCCGCCGCGAGGACGGATTCATCGACCGCAAGATGAGCGATGAAGGCAAGCTCGCCCGAAAATTCAAGATCATCACCGGCGCTTTCCATTTCCATTACTGCGGATTAATTTCGCCGCGCGACGAACGTATGCGTACCCTCGCTGCTTATCAGGAAGAGCATGAGTTCAACGGCTTCTTCTGTTCGCCGATGGATGAGGATGTCATGTATGTAAGCATCGCCGAAGTCGGCATGAGCCATTTCTACATGCAAAACTGCGAGTGGAAAAAAGCATGGTGCGCGGCCGCCACCCTGCTGCGGCTCGGCATGAGCCACGACCTTTACCTGACCCAGGAACGTTATTCGCTGACCAATCCGGCTTATACGCCATGGCAACCGAACGCCAGCGGCAACGGTCGCCAGCTCGAGCTTTTCATGAATACGTTGTATTATGAAATTTCACCAGGGGAAATCCTGCTGTTCGGCGGTGTCGCGCCATTCGAATTCCTGAACCGGACGCGTTTCGGCATCGCCGGGTTCCATACCAATTTCGGCATTTTTGACATGGACTGCCGCAATGGCCGCCTGGCGCTGGAATGGAGCAAGGAACTGCCTGCGGAAACCATACTGCAGTTCCCGGAATATTTCGAACTGGAGTTCGCCAGAATGGTGAAATCCCTGGGAAATGGGCGTTTCATACTGGCATCTCCCATTCAAAAACTGACAGCAGGCATTCAGGTTAATCCGGCAAGCTGTTTCTCATAAATATTTCCGGACCGCTTTGATATCATAAGCGGCAAATTGGTTGAGCGGATATAGTTGCCGTCTCATCATTTTCCATTATTTGAACCACCTTGACGCATCCGTGAAGTGTTGAATTACTGCCACAGCAAAGGCGTCAAGGTGATTTTCAGCATCAAAGACGCCATGCCGGGCGGCGCGACCAACCAGATACAGAAAAGCTGGAACGGCATCAGCGATCCTATTGAAATGTCGGAAGCTGCGGTCAACCGCCTGGACCCGGACCATCCGACGTATGCGATTTATTACCAGTTCAATTCCTATCCGCGTTACCTCGGCTGTCAGGATATCTTCGGGATCGATCCATATCCGATCAAACAGAAAACGGATAATGACCTGAGTTCGGTGGTTCAACAGGCTTCTCACGCGGTAAAGGTACAACGCCTGGCTGGTACCGGCGGAGTCGCGTTGTGGGCCGCCCCGCAATACACCAATCCGGGCGTCTGGCTGGCGGACGGCAAAAACGATCCGAAAATTTATTATGAAAAATACCGGTTCCCCACGGCAAACGAATTGCGCGCCATGATCGCGCTGGAGATGATTTACGGAGCCAAAGGGTTCATCGGCTACTCTTACAGTTCCCTGTTTTATGGCCCGGACAAGAAACAGTTTGAAAATACCTGGCCGATCATCCAGGATGCTGTTGCCCTCCAGCGGGAACTTGCCCCCTTCATCTTATCGGAAACCGTTGCTCCGGAGGTCAACGTCACGTCCATCCGGGGAACGGTATATGCCAAAACATTCGCCTTGCCGGAGGGACAGATCAGAGTGTTGGCGGTTTCACAAGGACTGGGCGATTTCGAAGCGTCTCTGGAATTGGACGCAGGCAACCTGAAATCCCGCTACGGCAATATCCGCCAAAAAAGCCCCGGACTTTATGAATTCAATGGTTCCGGTATCTGTTTCGATATGCTCGAACCATGAAGTCCGATACGAATCAGGGCTTGCGCAACGGAACAGTGCGGTGGGAGTTGACGTTCTGCCAGAGATCGGGATCGCGGTAAAGCAATTTGACCAGTGCCGAGGTTGTCAACCCCAATCGCGGCGCCGCCTGAACCGGGTTCCAATCCGCAAATGCCAGATGGTCCAGCACAATCGCGCACCACAGCGGATATTCCGTATGTTCCAGCCCTACCCGCGAACGCGGCAATGCGGATGGGGCCTCGCGAAATTCGCAGGCGATTTTCAAGCGGAGTTTACGCAGGGCGCAGGCGCGGTTGACGTGCTGGCTGCGGTCGGAGCAATCTTCCGCGGTCAATCCGCTCGGCAGATGCCGGACTCGCGCCGCGGATGAGGTTTTATTCCGGTGTTGGCCGCCGTTGCCGCTTCCTTTAAAGAATTCCAGCTCACATTGAGCCGACAATTCCATATCGTCCACCGTCAGCCAACGGTTCCGTTCGCTCATGTGAAACCTCCGTGGTTGCAGGGGGCGGGCGCGAAGCGCTCCGGTTATTCCTCGCTGGTTTTGACTTTGACGCTGACGACTTTGCGCCCGTCCGACTTCACAATCGTGATTTGGGCGATACCTTCAAGGTTCAACACCTCGCCGGGCTTCGGTATCCGCCCGAATTCCCCGGATACAAAACCGCCGATAGTATCCACGTTTTCGTCCTCCGGGATATCCGTGTCCAGGAAATCGTTTACTTCATCAACCGGAGTCCGGGCCTCGAACACGACCGAGCCGTCTTCCTGACGCTCGGGGGGGGTCCCCCCTTCCTCGGCTTCATCATATTCATCGCGGATATCGCCGACAATTTTCTCCAGAATATCTTCGAGCGTAGCCACGCCGGCCGTGCCGCCGTATTCGTCAATGATAACCGCCACGTGGATTGACGAATTCCGAAACTCCTTCAACAGCGAACTGATATTCTTCGACTCCGGCACAAACAGCGGCTGATGCGCCAGTTCGATCAGCATTCGCCCCTCGGAGCAGTCCAACAGAAAATCTTTGGCATACAAAATACCTTTGATTTCATCCACGGTCCCGCTGTAAATCGGAATCCGGCTGTGCCCGGACTTGACAAACTTCGCCTTGGCCTCCTGAAAAGTCGCGGTATCGGGCAATGCCACCAGGTCCACCCGCGGCGTCATGACTTCCCGCACCTGCGTATCATCAAGCTCAAAAACGCCTTTGATCATGCGTTTTTCCTCTTCTTCAAGCGAGCCGCCTTCAAGGTCTTCGGTACTGCTCTCCACCAGCGACATGATTTCATCCTCGGCGGTCGGAATCTCTTTTTCCTCGCGCTCAAGCAGATGGTTCAGCCACTCCGAGACTTTCAGAACCGGCACGAAAAGAGAACGCAGAAGCGGCAATGTCAGCAACAGAATCCGGAGATCAAGTTTCCGGATGATCAGGCGGACCAGCAACGCGGAAATCACCAGCAGGATGCAAAGGACGCCCAGACTGACCAGCAACAGTACGCCCCAGGACAGAGTTCGCGCCTCCAGGTAAACCTCCATGTGCTGAAACACCGAGATCGCCAGAATCGACACGATGAAAAATTGAACCACCCGGAACATCCGGTTGTAAACCGCCCGGTTCTCCCGCCAATCCGTCATTTTTTCGGCCAGTTCTTCGTTCTTCTCTTCCATCCGGCGAATCCGGCCGCGGGAAACCCGGTACAGGGAATTCCAGGCAGCCATGCACCATAAATAAATCAGATAAACCAGCATTATCAATTCGTGTCTCACCCGTCAAACCTCCAGTTCATGATGGGAATACTTCGTCAAAATCAAATTCCGCGCCAAGCGCCTTCATCACCCGCCGTTCGGCACGGCGCATTTTGCTCCGTGCTTCAGGCTCCAGGTCGTCATAGCCGGAACAATGCAGAATACCGTGTACAACATACAGCGCCAGTTCTCGTCCATAGGATGAATCCCGGCGGCTCGCCCCCTCGCGACAGGCCACGTCCGGACAGATGACCAATTCAACGGCGGTTTCATCCGCGCCCGGCAACTCGTCGCCCTCCAGATAGTTGAACGTAATCACGTCGGTCGTCCCCTCGTGCCCGACAAAATCCCGGTTGATCCGGGCCATGGCGCGGTCCCCCGCGAAAATCAGGTTGAATTCCTGGTCTTCACCGATATCCAGTCCGCAGAGCCCGACCGCACGGTCAAGCATCCGGGACAGAAGTTTTCGATTCGGCGGAGTCCTTCGGCTTTTCAGCCGCCATGAAAGGCCGGTCTTCATCTTCGTCATGCTCCTTCGGATACGCCATACGGGCGTGGTGAATGCTGGTTAATTCACGAATGAAACAATCCCGGACAGCGGAGAGTTCCCCCATCGTGATATCGGCATGGTCCAGTTGTCCGTCCCGGATGCGCCGTTCAAAAATATCGCAAACCATCTGTTCGATCTTGGCCGGGGTCGGCTTTTTGATCGAACGGCAGGCGGCTTCGCAGGCGTCGGCCAGGCTGACCAGAACCACGGTCTTGCTGGAGGGGAGCGGCCCCGGATAGCGGAATTCGAGTTCCTCGACGGCGTCGCCCTTGGCCTGTGCGTCCTGCGCTTTACGGTAAAAATAATACACCATGTCGGTGCCGTGATGCTGTTCGATGGTCTTGCGGATGATTCGCGGCAGGCGGTATTTCGAGGCAAGCGTCAACCCGGCTTTTACGTGGTTCATAATTACCATGCTGCTCATGCGCGGGCGCAGTTCGTCGTGCTTGTTTTCGCCGGGAATATTTTCGGCGAAATATCCCGGTTTGTTGATCTTGCCGATATCGTGGAACAGCGCCGCTACCCGCGCCGGAATCGGATTGGAATGAATCTCCTTGGCGGCGGCCTCCGCCAGCGTCGAAACCGTCAGGCTGTGGTGAAACGTCCCCGGCGCCTTCCGCCGCAGCTCCACCAGCAGCGGGTGGTTGTAGTCAAACATCAGCAGAGACATATTGGTGCTGACCCGGAAAAACACTTCCAGAACAAACAATGCCAGCAATGCCAGCGTCGCCGTCAGGAATCCGTTCGCCGCGGCCACGCCGAGTCCCCACAGGACCTCACGCCAACTGATACTGTCGGCCAGCAACAGGATAATCGCCGCCCCCATCACAATAAACGATACGACGACGGCAAGCATGGTCCGTACGAAAAACGACCGGTAATTGTCCGCATTGCGTACCGCCAGCGCCGTGACGCCGCACAACAGCATACCTCCGATGGCATTATTGAACTCGTCGCCGATCATCATCGCCGTTATCGTCGCCACAAAAAATCCCATGTACAGCGATACCCGGAACCCCACCGTCACTGCCAGCAACGCCGCGCAGAACCCCACCGGCAGCGCCATCCCGATCAATTCCGGCGAAATATCCCAGGCGCGGCAGATCACATAAAATCCCCTGGCGGTAAGGTAATTGAGCGCAATTCCCGCAATAATCACCCAGATGCACAGCATCATGCTGCCGTTGTCCTTGACCACCTTCGGGTGAATATGGTACAGGTAGATCATGACAAACACCACCAGCAGCAGACACCAGTAAATCACATAGACCATATGGATGTAGGAGCCGACTTTGAACTGCTTGCTGTAATCTTTATTGTAGGCGTCGATGGTTTCCATGATTTTCGGAGTGATGATTTCGCCGCGGTGGACAATCACCTGATGCTTGACCACCTGCTCCATAACAGGCTGAACCTGTTTACGCGCCTGAAGCTGAAGATGCCGGCGGCGCTCATCCATGCGTTCGAGATTTCCTTCGCCGCCGAGGATGCCTTCCAGCATCGCCCCCAGCGGGCGCCCGGCTTCGGTAAGCCTCCCCACCGACACCTGTGGATTCTGCCGCGCCAGCTCCATGACGAAATACACGACGGCCTCATGGGCATCCGGCAATTCAGAAACAAGCCGTTCCTGTTCCCGGCCGAATTCATCCACCAGCCTGATTTTCTCTTCCGGCGGCAGAGACTGTTTATCGCGTTCGCTCAAAACTCCCCGCTGGATGATTTTTTCAAAATCCCGGGCCATGGAAGCCCCGGTCAACTCATCATCATACAGCGACGCAAGATCGTTTACAATTTCCGGCGGCAAAGAAGCAACAGCCATCCCATATTCGTCATTGTCCGCAGGAGTGTATTTCCGGTTCTGCCGTTCCAGACCGATACGGGCGTCCAGTGCATCGGCAAATTTGCGGAAATTCTGGGCGGCACGGCGTTTTTCCTCGGATGAAAAACGATAATATTTCTGTACCGCGGCCTCGGCTGAATGCCGGAGCGACTCCGTTTTGGCGCTGTCCTCATAGGTGAAGTCGATTTCCGCGATGATGGTTTCGGGGGCTTTCCGGTTGACCATCAGCTTGTATTCGCGCGGCGTCAACTGGGGCAGGATCAGGATGAATGAACTGAAACACCACAGGACGATCATCATCAGTACACCGATGGTCCGGGAATGATTGACCTGGTCCATCAGTTTTTCATACCAGAATTGGCGCTGGGGCACCCCGCTGTGATTATGCTTCATGCGGTGCTGGGCCAGTTTACGGTTGATCAGATTGTTCAGCCACTTAACCATTTTGCATCGTCAGTTACCGGACTTCCGTGGCTTCCGGTAAGCCTTGATGATCTTTTCGACCAACGTATGGCGCACCACGTCACCGGTTCCGAAACGGCAAAACGCAATTTCGGGAATTTCCTTTAAAGTCTTCTCGGCATGGACCAGCCCGGAGCGCTCTCCCTTGGCCAGGTCGTTCTGGGACGGGTCGCCGGTAATGACGCACTGGGAATCGAATCCGAGGCGGGTCAGAAACATCAGCATCTGTTCCTCGGTGGTATTCTGGGCTTCGTCCAAGATGATAAAAGCGTTGTTCAGCGTCCGCCCGCGCATGAACGCCAGCGGAGCGACCTCGATAATATTTCGCGCGATCAGCGCGGATGCTTCTTCGAAATCGATCATATCGTACAGCGCGTCATACAACGGCCGCAGGTACGGCATGATTTTATCCTCCAGCGTACCGGGCAGAAACCCCAGGTTCTCGCCGGCTTCCTTGGCGGGACGGGTCAGAATGATCCGGTTGTAATTGCCGTTCAGGAGTTCTGAAATCGCCAACGCCATTGCCAGATACGTCTTGCCGGTACCGGCCGCGCCAACGCCGAAAACGATATCCTTTTCACGGATGCTGCGGACATAATCCAACTGCGCACGTGAACGCGGCACAATATCCCGCTTGCGCTTGCCGACCCGGATCCGTTCGGCAAAAAGCATCCGGAGTTCGTCGTCGCGACGATCCCGGAATGCTTTCAAGGTCTGTTCGAAATCGTTTTGGTCCAGATGATTGCCGCGCAGGCGGTAAACCTCGGTCAATTCCTTCAGGAATTTACGGCACCGCTCCACCCGGGCTTTGGTCCCGGACAAGGCAATGAAGCAGTCGCGCCCAACCAGGTTCAGCGACAACTGCTCCTCTATCAATTTCAGATTTCTGATAATGTGCCCCGCCATCAAATCATTCAGCGAAACACCGTCCTCAAGATAATATTTATCCCCGTCGTCCGACATCAGGCGATAATTTTACTCCACTTTTATTGCTGGGGAATGCGCAAAACCGTACCGATTTTCAATTTATTGGGATTGGAAATCACCGAGGTGTTGGCATTGTAGATTTTCTTCCAAAGACCGGCTTTTTTGTAATGCTGGTGCGCGATGCTCCCCAGAGTATCGCCTTTTTTCACGGTATATTCCACATAAGCGGGCGCCCCCACTGCGGCAGGCTCCACATAAACCGTATCATTGACAAGCTCGAAATCACCTTTGCCGGAGTCTTCAAAAACCAGCGTTTCGTCCACTTCAGCAACCGTCGCACGGGGGGTGGCAATAACAGCGCCTGCCACCGGAGGAGGCGTCTGCGGCGGGCGCCAGCCCGAATATTGCCCCTCAAGATAATTCATCCATTCGGTTTCTTCCTGGGTGTAAGGGGTCTGGGCCAATTCCGGCCCGCACGCCGTCAGAAATACCGCAACTCCAACCGCTGCAAACAATACTGCAAATCTCATATTAGCCTCCATATCTGAATTTGATAAGCATTTCGAATTGCCATATCTATAATATAAGCTGTCTCGCCGCAAAAGCAAAGACGATAATGCAAAAAAGCACTATCGTCTTTTCTTTTTTTCAGAAAATTTTTTATTCGAAACGCTTGAACACAAGCGCGCCGTTATGACCGCCGAAACCAAGATTGGTATTGATGGCATAACGTATCGGCTTTTCCCTGGCGACGTTGGGAGTGATGTCCAGATCGCACTCCGGGTCCGGCGTTTCATAGTTGATGGTCGGGGGGACTACGCCGTCGAGAATCGCCCGGATACAGGCAATGCTTTCGAAACCGCCCGCGGCTCCAAGGCCATGTCCGGTGGTTCCCTTGGTACTGCTGACCGACACCTTGTAGGCGGAATTACCCATGGCTGCCTTCAGCGCCTTGGTTTCATATTTGTCGTTCAGGTCGGTGCTGGTACCGTGGGCGTTGATGTAGTCAACGCTTTCGGGAGTGATCCCGGCATGCTTCATAGCCACCATGATCGCCCGCGCCGCGCCCATGCCGTCCGGGTCCGGCGAAGTGATGTGATAGGCGTCGCCGGTAGCGCCGTAGCCGACGAGTTCGGCCAGGATATTGGCGCCGCGCTTCTGCGCATGCTCCAAGTCTTCCAGCACAAGAACGCCGGAACCTTCCGACATCACGAATCCGTCGCGGTCCATATCGAACGGACGGCTGGAGTGCTTCGGATCGTCGTTGCGCTGGCTCATCGCCTTCATCGCACAGAATCCGGCAAAACCGATCGGGTTGATCCCCGCTTCGGTACCGCCGGAGATCATGATATCGGCGTCGCCGCGCTTGATCATCCAGTAGGATTCACCGATGGAGTGCGTGCCGGTGGCGCAGGCGGTCACCAGACCCATGTTCGGGCCTTTGGCGCCGTAACGGATCGACAACGCACCGCTGGACATATCGCCGATCATCATCGGGATGAACAGGGGAGAGATGCGCCCTGGACCGCGTTCCAGGAGAATCTGCGTCTGCTCATAAAACGTGCTCAAACCACCGATGCCGCTGGATACCAGGCAACCGATCCGGGTGGGGTCGATGCCCTCCAGTTGATTCAGCAGACCGGCTTCTTTCATGGCTTCGTCGGCGGCCGCCACAGCAAACTGGCAGAAAAGATCCAGCCGTTTGGCTTCTTTGAGCGGCATATACTGAGAGAAATCGAAATTTTTCACTTCCCCGCCGATCCGGGTCCGGTATGATTCATCGAATTTATCAATTTTGTCAAGGCCGCAGATGCCGTTGGTCAACGCGTGCCAGAAATCTTTCACATTGTTGCCCACACAGGACACAATACCAGTACCAGTTATTACTACTCGCCGATTCATCAAACCCTCAAAATTTGCTGTGGTTCATTTTTTCGCCGATACAAAAAATGGGTCACACTTTTACAGCCGTGACCCATCTGTATGTATATCAGACCAAGGAAAGATTATTCGTTGCTCTTGCTCTCGACATACTTAATGGCTTCGCCGACCGTGGTGAGCTTTTCGGCGTCTTCGTCCGGAATATCAGAGCCGAACTCTTCTTCCAGAGCCATGACCAGTTCAACCTGATCCAGAGAGTCGGCGCCGAGGTCCTCGATGAACTTGGCTTCCGGCACAACCTGATCTTCGTTGACACCGAGCTGATCGACTACAATTTTCTTGACTTTTTCTGCAACTTGAGACATTTTCGCCTCCTTTTAAGGTTATCGTTTGTCTTGTCGTTTCGTTTTTACTTCGAAAAATAATTCTCTTATACTATGCCTCATTTTTCCGACATTTCAAATTCATTTTAAAAATTCCTGCAAATTTTATACCTGCCAACCGATACAAAGCCTCGGAATACAAGCACTTTTCAATCGAAAAACACACCGGCAGGAGTCGCCCGGACACGCTTGATCTTCTCATAATTCGTCCATACCGAATCCGGCAGCGACGCGCCCACCTGCGAGGCGCGTCCATAGCGATTCTTCACTTTGACGGAGGTCCCCTTTTCATCGGCTTGCACGCCGCCGGCCAGCCATTCGGAGTAATCTTTCGGATTGTCCTTGCGGAACGCGTCCCAGTCGTCACGCCCGAAGAGCTGTTTGTCGATCAGCAGCCCGGGCGTGTTGCCGTACAGGTTGCCGGTCAGGAACAGACGGTTGGGAAGAACGTTGTTTATGGTGATAACCGATTCCTTCATATTCAGGATCAGGCAATTTTCCATGGTCAGCGTACTGCTCAGGGCGCTGCCCAGGCGGGCGACGCTGCGCCCGTTCATGATCGTACAGTTCTTAAACGCCGCCATGCCGTTCTGAAGGCGCAGGATGTCTTTGTCCGGCCCCGTACCGACGATCACGCAGTTGCTGTACACCTGGGCGGAGTAATTGTTCTGCCAGAGCTGTTCGAAAGGTTCGTTGCCGGCGATCAGGCAGTTGGTGTAAAAATGAGTGGTGGTGTCGGTCGTATAGATTCCGGCTTCGAACGTGTTGTTGACGAAAATGCAGCGGTCGTACCGGGTGGCGCACCAATTGACGTCGCAGGAACCGGAACTGGCGCAGCGGATGGCGATGCAGTCTTCATAATAGACGTCGCTGGTGTCGTGGCAGGAGAACCCCTGCCCGCAGTTATCGATGGCGACACAGTTCTTATAGACGCTGTGGCGGGGATTCCCGGCGGCGTCGAAACCGTCGTTCCAGGAATGGATGAAATAGAAATCCTTGACCACGGTATGGTCTCCGGTGATATAAAATCCGTAGTTGGCGGGCAGTTCAACCCGCAGATCATCCAATTTCTTTCCTTCCGGCAGCTTGAAAAGGACCGACTGGGCGGACTTGTTCCACCAGAACCCGCCCGGGGTCTTATCCAGTTCTTCCCGATCCTTGCAGTTCGGAGCGGCCTGTCCGTCCACCCACCAGACCTGGGTGCCGGGCAGCCAATAGTTCTGCTGTTTGTAGCCTTTGTACATATTGCTCATCGGCCAGAACGGCAGCGAATAAACGCCCGGCGCCTCTTCCTTCCATTTATCAACGGGGATGACGGAAAGGCCGGTCAGGACCGCGCCGTTGCCGTTGATGATCATCGGCTGTTCAAAAGTGCCGCCGTGGGGGATACTCAGACCGCGGCCACGTTCACCCGGATAGGGACGCTGATACGGCTTGCCGGTGTTTGCGACATCCATCGAATCCGATTTTTTCAGCAGCGTCAATCCTTTTTCAATAGACGCGACCGGTTTGTCCTTGCTGCCGTCGTTGCGGTCGCTGCCTTTCACGTTGTCCACATAAATCGTCGCACCGTAGGAGAGCAAACACGAAACCATCAATGCCAAAGCCAGTAATTTATTCATAACTCCATATTTCCATTTTGTTGATACTCATACCTGTTAAACTTACATCCGGCGGAATGATTTTGCCAGCAGGCAACGCCACTTTGCCGGATTTTTTTCATTATCCTCAACGACGGTCCAGCCAAAATTCGCCCGGCTGGAGCGGCCGCCCCGAAAAACGGATTTCCCGAATGCCGCCCCGGTTCATCTGTCCGATGACCGCCGTGGATTTGCCGCTGCCGCTGAAAAGAACCGGATTCGAATCCAGCGCCAGCACACCACCGGCATCGACACCGCCGATCCACCAGGGCTTGTCCGGAAAAATCTGAAGAAGCTTTTGGTTCGAACGCGCCCAGAACAAAAGCCGCGAGCGGATACTGGTCGAAATATTGACATGCGGCATCACCGGCGTAAAACTCCAATTGCATCCGCAACTCCGCTCCCGCTTCGGCGCAGGGAAAAACCACCAACTCGGCAGGCATATACTGTCCCAGCAGTACATGGGTCGGATAGACCGAATAAATCAGCGGCGATTCCGTCACCGGTACCGGCAGGCCGCGCCAGCGGGCGGCATAGTGCTCCAGGATTTTCAGGCAGATGTCTTCCTGTTCGTAACTCGGCATGATGCGGCTGTTTTCCAGAATATCGAACCAGTTGGTGACGCTGATGGAACCGGGCTGCGACGCCAGAACCATTTCCCAGGAGCCGCGGTATTTTGAAGTCAGGTCCGGATCGACGCCGCCGTACCAATGGTGATTGGTGTAGTTGGTGTGTACCGCACCCTCGAAGATTTTCTCCGGGAACTCCCGCTTCATTACCGGAGCAATGGCGTCGAACAGCTCCTGCCGGGTCCCGGCACTCCAGTTGCCGTACATGGATATGCCGTCAAAATACTGAAGCATGCCGCGCAATTTGGGAAGCCATTGCCCTTTCGGCATTCCGACCATGGCGGCGTCGAAAAGCCAGACCATGCTGCCATATTTTTCCTCCACCGCCGAAATGATCGCTTTCCAGTATTCCGCATCGTATTTCGTCGCCCGGTAGATGAATACCACGGGGCGGCCGTCCAACCGGTAGAATCCGGGGTGTTTCCACAAGTCATCGTTGAACTTCCCGAATACGTTCAGCATGAATGCGGCAGCTTCTTCCGCGGTCTGTCCATGCACTTGCATAAACGGAATAACTTGCATCCCGGTGCCGGATTCGGCGAAACCATAAGCAGCCTCCTGGGCGCCGTTCACAAACGAAGCCGTTTCCATCTGGATTCCGGTCAGGCCGAAAGCGTGGTATTTCTGCGCCACCTCCTTCCACATGGTCACGCGGTCGGGGGAAAAATCATCCCAGGAATAATCCGGCCCGCCTCTGTCGTAAAAATGATGGCTGAGGTTCGGCGGCCACCAGGGATTGGCGGTGCTCCAAAGCGTTTTCGCATGGGCGGATTTATCAAAAGCCGGGCGTGGAAACGACGGTTTGAAAACTCTTTCCGCTGCGCCTCCCGCCGCCAGGCATCCCCCCAAAGCCAGCAATAACAAGAATCGAGACTTCATAGCGTCTCCAGATCAATCAGGGTTTCTTTACCAGGAAATAATAGTTGGTGCTGTCCGCATGATATCTGCCGACGGCATTTACAGTATGGGAAACATGCCCGTCCGCCCATACGATGTTGGAGCCGCCGGAGTGGTTGTCGGCCAGTTCCAGATTGCCGACGTTTTCGGCACCGGTCTTCATCATGAAATAGCCCCGTTTGTCGGCTCCGTATTTACTGCTCCAGACATCACCCGTCACAATGGTTTCGGAAGGACGCTGAAGCCGGAGCGATTTCACATAATCCGATTCACTCACCGCGCCCAGATGATAAATATTGTAGCCATAATGTATCCAGTTGTAAGCGGTGGAACTGGTCGGTGAAATTTCGACATTGCAGGTTCCATCCATCTGATAGATGAAATACGAAGCCCGTCAGAAAATGTCCGCCGTTATTTCTTTGCGCCATCTTGAAAGTGAAGCGTCGGCTCGGCGCTGAAGTCCACCGTGTAAACACCGCCCGTAACCGGAAACGAAACTTTATGCTTCTGTTCAAAGTCGGTCGGCCCGCTCTGGGCGCGGAAAGCACCGTCGGGGCGCAGGTAAACGTCGCCGTAGCGCTTGATCACCTCAAGCCGGTTGCCTACCGCATGCCCGGTATCGGTGATGACGGAGCCATCCACATGCGCCGGGGTCAGGAAATAGGCATCGGGCTTGAAACCCGCCGCCGCCATGTTGCGGTAGATGGCGATCTTATCGACCGCCGAACAATATTTATCGTCCAATCCGTGAACGATGACGACTTTGTTGGCGGAGTTGATTTTTTTCTGGGCGGCAAGATGTCCGGGATGCCCGAAATCGCGGATTTCGCGCATGGCCGGGGAGAGATAGGTCGGCGCATCAGGCGATTCGGAATAACCGGCGTTCAATTTGCCGCGGCCGAACGCGATGTCATCGGTCAGCCCCGGCATCCCGCAGATATCGACGATGCAGCCGAAGCTCGCGGGCGCAAGTTTGTTCACCATCTGCGAAACGTTGCCGCCGCCGGAACCGCCCGCCGAATACAGGCGGCGCGGGTTATAAGCCACTTTCGCGCCGTCCAACTGCCGTTGAATATGATAAATGGCGCGCAGGCAATCCATCGCCTGCAGCAAACCGTGGTCGTAAGGGGCGGTATCGCCCGCCTGTTTCGGGCCGCTCTGGAGGTATTCGACGCTGATCGCAATCACGTTGTAACGGTCGCAAAGATCGTCGCACCACGGCACCGTCATGGTATAGCGGCCGCCCCAGTTGTGCAACAACAGCATGAATCCGGTATGGGCGTCGATGCCGCGCGAAGGAGCTTTCACGTACATCATGACTTCGCGATTGCCGGGGGCAAACGAGTATTCCTGGCCGGGAAAAGTCTGGATATTTTCAAGATTGAATGCAACAGCGGCGGCGGGCGGCGCGGCGGACTCGGCAGAAACGGCGGGGACTTTGTCGTTCAGGGCAAGCAGGACGCCCCCCGCGCGGGTCTTGGAACACTCCAATTGAGCCGGGGGATTTTCCACCACGAACAACTCATAAACCAGCGGCCCGACTTTGAACGTACTGTTGAGCGAGATCAATTTATACGCATCCGCCAGGCCGGGCAGAGCGGCCCCACGGCAAAGCCCGATCAAAGCGCGTTTCGTATCGGCGGGGAACACGATTCGGTAACCGGTACAGGCCTGCGCCGGGACCGGGCCGAGGTTTTCGTATTCGACAGAAAGATCGGTAATCTTGAACGCCCTGTCCGACCAGGCCAATTCCCCATTTTTCAGCTCAACATCGGCAGCCCACAGCCCACAGGCCGTAAACACCAGAAAAATCCCCGGCAACAACTTCATAGAACACCCTCAGCTTGATTTCATTGAAAACAGGCGGCCGTTATTCGAGCCTCTTTTCCACAATTAATAATTTCCACCGCAGAAAAGATAGTTCGTAAAGAGCGTTTTTCAAGATATACAACCGGATCAATCCGCCTTTTTTGCCGGAAAACCATTTTCCCCGATCAACACACGCACTTTGCAGACGCCCCCGGTCCGTACCGGAAGAATATTGCCCTCCAGCGGATGGTCATCAAGTTCGACGGAGGAGCGCCCCGCCAGCCGGTTGACGACTTCGATTTCATAACGTGTATTCCTGAATTTCCGTACAACCCGGAAACCAGGCCAGTCCCGGGGAATACAGGGGGCAATGCAGAGGCCATTGAGCACCGGGCGAATCCCCAGGATATGCTGGGTGGCGACAATATACATCCAGTTCACCGTACCGGTGAGCCAGCTTAAATTCCCCATGCCACGCCGCAGGTCCGGTTCGGCGGCGATGTGTGAGGAATACATGTAGGGCTCATTCAGATAAATATCCGCCCCGGCGTTTTCCGAAACCACCGGCGGCGCGATTTTGCGGTAATATTCGTAAGCTCGGCCGCCGCGCCCGAGCATGGTTTCGGCCATGATCGCCCAACAGTTCGCCTGAAGGAAAATGCCGCCGTTTTCCCCCAGCCCCGGACCATTCGAAACCAGTCGGTCGTGCGGCTCGGGAATGCCGGTATAAGGCGGTGTCAAAAACCGAATGCCATATGGAGTATCGAGGTACTCCCGCATTTTGTCCATGCACTGTACGCCGCGTCCGTCCGGAGCAGTACCCGAAATCACCGCCCAGGCCTGGGTGTTGATGTAGATTTTGTTTTCGGCGCGTTCATGGCTGCCGAGGGCGGTTTTGCCGTGGCGGAACAATACCTGCCGATACCATTCGCCGTCCCAGGCGGGACCGTTCAAGGCGGCGGTGTAACGGGCAATCCGCGCGTCAATCCGGCGGGCGTCTTCAACGGCTCCGGCAATCAGGCAGATTTCCCGCATCAGGCGCCCGGCATAACACCAGTTCTGCGCGGTCATCACGCTCTCGGCCCCTTCTTCGCTGAAAAGTCCGAGATGGTCGTCCCAGTCGCGTCCTTTCAGGAGCGGCAGGCCGTGGTCGCCGCTGTCGCGGGCGATCTGGAACAGCCCGGCCATCAGGTGTTCGTAAACCGTGCCGGAGGAACCGTCGAGATATGGCAGGTTCTTTTCCAGATACGCCATGTCGCCGGTTTCGGCGAGATAGTTGTAAACGGTAACCGGGGACCAGACGGGGCTGTCGCAGCGCGGTTCTCCGGCGTCTTTTTTCTCGCCCCTGCCGCCGGGATAAAATGCGTTCGGAGCGCTGCCGTCGGGGCGCTGGTGGCTCAACACCAGATTGATGCGTGGTTCGGCGGCGGGCGGAGCGAGATTGCAGACCGCCATCACGTTCTGCATGGCGTCGCGAAAACGGACACCGGAGGAAAAACCGGGCAATTCCGAGGAAATATCGCGGTCCCGAAACAGCGTCACATAAGCGCCGTATGGATTCCAGGTGTTGATCATGTTGCGGATCGGTTCATCCGGAATTTCGGCATTGAACGAACCAAGCATGTCCTCCCAGAACGCGGCAAGCTCCCGCCTCGCCCGGTCCACATTCTCCAACTCCCGGTAATGCCGGATAACCGAAGCCGCTTCGTCCCGGCTTCCAGCCATGCCGATGCTCCAGACGATCCGTTCGCTCGCGCCGGGTTCAAGCGTCCGGCGGTAGCCGAGCGCGCCGATCCCCGCGCCGCCTCCCGGCAATTGCGAACCGGACAGCGCGCCGTCCGACACCGCCGACGGATTCGCCGTGGACCGTCCGCGTCCGATGAACGCATCGCGGGAACAGTCGAAGCTGTCCGGCTCGCCGCTGCCGGCGACGAACACAAGGTCGGTATATTCCGCTTCGTGGACGAAATAATCGTAAAACACCGCCTTCAGCGCATCGTCGTGAGTGAATCGCACCTGGTTTCTCAACACGATCCAGCCGATGATTTCCTTGAAATACTCGAACAGGCTGAATTCCAGATAATTGGTAATAAAAAGATTCTGCGCTGTTCCCCGCCGGTTGGTGATGCTCAGGTCCAGCAGGAGCGCTTCGCCGCCGACGGGAACGAACAATTCCAGTTCGGCGTCCAGCCCGCCGCGCCCGGCACAGAAGCGGGTATACCCCATGCCGTGACGGCACTCCCAGTGCGTCAACGGTGCCTGAACCGGCTGGAACGACGGGTTCCAGTACGTGCCGTCCTCCTCCCGGATATAAACGTAAAAACCGGGACGGTCCTGCGGCAAAGCCATGAATTCATACCTCGAGATCCGGCGGCTCAACGCCTGCTCGTGCCACGCCAGCCCCCCCGCCCCCTGGCTGACGAATGCCCCCAGTTTGCCGGTTCCCAGATAGTTGATCCACGGACGCGGCGGCAATGGGTCACTGACCACATATTCGCGCCGGGCTTCGTCAAAAAATCCATATGATTTCATCGTCGCTCACTCGCTGATAAATGGTGACGCCGGAAGTCCGGCGGAATTATAAAGGTTCGGATATTCCGGATAATCCAGCCAGCAGTAACGCACCGCCGTCGGCGCGGCGACTTCCTTGGCGGACACCAGCACCGTATCGCCGGAGATTTCGGCGGCGGCGGGGTGAAATTTGCCGTCCCTGCCGGAAAGTTCAAAATACCGGAGTGATCCGTTTCCGGCCCGCAGCCCGTCGGCATAATCGAAGTAAACCCGGACCTTGTCGCCTTCAATTTTCATTTCCCGGTACAGAGGACCGCCCGGAACCAGCTTTTTGCCATAGGTATTTGCCAGCGCCCAACGGGCCAGGCGGACGCCGACATCTTTTTTATTCTTCGGGTGGATATCCCCCGCCTCACCGATATCGATAGCCGAAGCCATGCCGGTGCCGGGGAGCTCCAGCGTGCGCCGCTGGGCATCTCGCAACAGCGGCCACCCCTCGCCGTTGCGGTTCCTGAAGCCTGCCAGTTGAACGTAATAAAACGGCATTCCCACCTGTCCGAACGCTTTGCGCCAATCCGTAATCATGGCGCCGAAAATATTCCGGTAAGCACGGGCGGCGGGCACATAGGCGTTGGCCTCGCCCTGATACCAGATCACGCCTCGGATTCCGTACCCGGTCAACGGCGCAATCATGCCGTTGTAGAGCGTTCCCGGCAGGCGCTGCGAAATCCCTTTGAATTCAAGTTTCGAAGCGCGATACAGCCATTCGCCGCCAATCGGAACCTTGCCGTCAGTTCCCTTCAATTGCAGGAACATGATGTTTTCCGGTCCGGTCAATCCGCCCCAGCCGAATTTGAATGTTTTGACGGCAATCGTATTTTTCCCGCTCCTGACCAGCTTGCCGGGGATTTCATAAACACGCCGCGCCAGCGTATGCCGAGCGGTTCCGCCGACTTCTTCACCGTTGAAATAAGTGGTTTCATAGTCGTCCACGGTGCCCAGCGACAGCGTCACGTCCCGGCCGGCCCAATCCGGCGGCAGCTCGACCTCTTTTCGCGCCCAGATCACGCCGTTGTATTCGATCGGATAGAGCTCATAATCCCAATGGATGCGCCGAGCCTGCCTGCTCCATCCCTCCGTCGAAACATCCTCCCGCATCCACCCGGAATCGTCAAGGTTCAGCTCGCGCGGCGAGCGCTCCACGACCGGCAGCGCCTGCCGGAGCTCCATATACCTGGCTTTGGTTTCGGGCAGTTCGCCGAGAAGCGCGGGAGCCATCCAGCTCTCCACGGCGGTGCCGCCCCAACTGGCCGCAATGATGCCGACCGGTACATTCAGCTCCCGGCGCAATTCCACGGCGAAATAATAGCCCGCCGCCGTAAAATTCTTCGCCGTACCGGGCGCAGAAACCGCCCAACTCCCCTCCACGTCATTCAACGGCGCAACGGCAGCCGTCGGCTTCACCGTAAAAACACGCAATCCGGGGTCCGCCGAGGCGGCGATTGCCTGTGCCGCGCCATCCGTCTGCGCCAGCGTCATCTGCATATTGGACTGTCCCGAGGCCAGCCAGACTTCGCCGAATGCAACATTGCGGATCGTCCGCGAACTCGACGGCGCCGCGATTTTCAATTCGTATCCCTCTCCATAACCGTGCGGTCCCAATTGAACCTGCCAGTGGCCGCCGGCGTCGGCGACGCCACTGTAGTGCGCACCGTCGATTTCGACGCGCACCGTTTCACCCGGCGTACCGGAACCGCGAAGCGCCAGGGGCCGGTTCGCCTGGAGAACCATATTGTCGCCGTAGAACCGCGGCAGTTCCAGCGCGCCCAACGAGCACAAACACGCCATACTCCAAAGAATCATCCAGTATTTCATCATTTCGAACTCATTCCTCATTTATTTCCCGGTTTGCCCGTCAACATAGTCCCAGGGCGGTTTGGTATTGTCCATCGTCAGTTCCGCTTTCTGCCAATCACTCATATGGCCGTCGACAAACAGAACATTCGACTGAGAATTCAAGTGGCGGAACTGCGGTTCCATAGTGGCAATAGCCATGGTGAACCGCTGTCCCTTCTGCGACTCCATCAACTGCGCTTTGCGCGACGGATGCTTGATCCGCTGCATCCGCGCCCATGGCGCGGAACCCGGACTGTAAACGCTGAAATACCCATTGATCCCGTAATCGTAGCCGTTTCCAAACACGTTGAAAACAATGGACTGGTCCCGCGAGGGGCATTGCAGCATTTTTTCGATCGTTTTGGTGTATGGAGGGGACTTCAGGATCAGGTTCCACCATTGCCCCCACGCATAGGTCGTGGTCGGGTTGATATAAATATTATGGGTAAACATACAACCGTCATTTTCATCCGCATAGAGCATGAAATACTGCCCCAGCTGGCGCATCTGGCTCACGCAGGCGATGGCCCTGCCCCGTTCGCGCGCCTGGTTCAAGGCGGGCAACAGCATGGCGGCGAGGATCGCGATGATCGTAATTACATTGAGCTCAAAATGGGCAAAAAGTTTTGCTTAATTTTGCTTATGAATCAATTTACCTGTTTTTTGTCCATATACGTGTATATGTGTGAAAATACGGGGCATGGGAAAATGCGGGAAAGTTTAGGGCAGGATGTCCATATACGAGTATATTTGGGTAGTTTACGGCTGTTTTTTCGTCGTTTTGAAAATGCGGGGAATGGTTGTCGTGTGGGCAACGAAAAAATGTGATTGAAATTTTTGTTTGAGGGTAATCCTATAATATATGGGGTTTGGCAGTTGGGAAGATTTGCGAGCCTCGCAATTACGACTCGTATTTTGCGGGTTTGATTGCCTTGTCAATGATGAATAAAAGGTGTTCTTGAGCTTGACAGCCTGTCTGTATGCCGATTCCGGGGTTCCGGATGATTTGCGTTCGTCGCAATCATGACTCGCCCCTGGAAACTGCCTGATGGTGTCGGGGGGATCTGGTATGTAAACGAACGACGAATACATGCCTATCAGTTTTTGCTACGGTATATTAACTGCTGAATTCGGGGTCATCGGCATAGCAAAATTTAGCAAAGTGTCTAATTTCGGGTTTCCAAAAATTAGCAAAGTGGCTTGGTTGGGAGAGACGGAAATTTGAATTGGAAACCGAAAATGGGCAATTTAAATTCATGCAGCAATCAGAGGAAATTATTAAAAATATAACCGATGATTTGTTATTTAACCGTGTATTAGTTATATTAATATTTATGGTTGCAAGTTGTACATTGATAATATTAAATAACTGAAACACAACCTATTGTTTGATTTATAACCGTAATCGGGTTAAATTAATACTATCTGGTTATTAGTCATGCCAAGATAATCGTAAATCATCGAAAATAGAACCGATTATTTGACTTTTAACTATATTGCGGTTATATTGGTATTAGTCGGTTTCGAGTATGAAGGATATGGTCTTATGGAAGTAGAGGAACTACAGGATTATTTGGAACAGGTATTGAATTACCGGGTGGCTCTGGCGCCTGTCGTGCAAGACGGTCTTCCGTTTTTCATCCGGAAGGCTTTTGCTTTTTATACGGGGGAACTTTATTCCTCGCAGGTCCATTTTCTGGTTGCTCAAACTGACAGCATCGCAATCAAGGAAATTGAGAGTGCGGTCCACGTGTTTGGCAAGAGTGTTTCCGGGAAGATGGTGCTGGTTTTTCCTTCCATGGTCAGGCGGGAGCGATTGGGATTGGTCAAACGGCACATATCGTTTATTGTTCCGGGCAAGCAGATGTTTTTACCCTATCTGGGAATTGATTTTTCCGAACGGCTCAAAGAACGGCGGGAAGTTGCGACCTTGAAGCTCCGTCCCATGGCCCAGGAGATACTTATTGCGTATCTGTCCGGTCACTTGAACCCGGTCAAGTGGTCGCTGGCGGAATTGGCCGATTACTTAAAATACACGTCCATGGGAGTTCTTCGGGCGGTAAACCAGCTTGCGGAGTTGGGTATGTGCAAAGTTTCCGGCGACTACCGCAAGATGGTTCAGTTTGAGACCGACAAAGAGGCTTTATGGAAACGGGCTCTTCCTTATTTTCAGTCTCCGGTTAAGAAGATGGCGGCAGTCTCGGATAATTCCATGTTTGGCAGTGGAGATTGGCTTTATGCGGGAGAGTATGCCTTGGCCCGGCATAGCAATCTTGTTGCCCGGCGCCCCTGTTATGCCATATACGAAAAGACCTATAATGCTCTTTTGAAGGAAGGAGAAATCCATTTGGCGGATGCGCCCGAAGAAGGGATGGCCGATATTCAAATCTGGCGTTATCATCCTTTCCGTGAAGACGGTTGTGATACGGTGGATCTGCTGTCGTTGGAACTCTCTTTTCAGGGTGTTTCCGACCCGCGCATCCGAAGCGCCCTGGAGCAAATGAAGGAAAATAAAGTATGGTAACGGGACTTGAACGGTTCAGGGAATATTTCAGGGATTACCCGGATGATTATATTTTGATCGGCGGAGTGGCCTGCGAGCTGATATTCAATTCATTACGCCTGGAATTCAGACTGACCAACGACTTTGACATCGTAGTCATCTCCGAACATCTTCAAGGCGGATTCGGAGCAAGGCTGAAACAGTTCATTCGTGACGGCGGCTATGAAGTGGAGCATCGCAAAAGTAACAACCGTCCCACATTTTTCCGGTTTGTCAAACCGAAAAGCAGTGACTTTCCCGACATGCTGGAACTTGCGTCCAACAAACCGGCGGAAGATTGGGCATATCATTTTGCGCCGCTTGATGTCGGGGATGAAAAGATCAGCCTATCCGCAATTCTGTTCGAGGAAGATTACTATACATTTATTCGCAGTAACCGCACCATCATCAATGGCATAAGCGTAATATCACCCGGCGGCGTTATTCCCTTGAAAGCTTTGGCATTCGAGGAACTTTCTCGGATTGAAAACCCGACATCAAAAAATTTACGCGATATCGAAAAACATTTTCTTGATATTTTCCAGTTTGCCAATATCCTTCCGGGAATCGGCATGACATTGCCGGAAAAGCTGGCCAGCGATCTGGCCGGAACCTTGCGGCGTATTCGTCAATACGAGCTCACTGCGGAGCAACTCGAACTGGCACAAAACATACGGCAGTTCTACGGACTTGCCTGATCAATATTATACTCAATTAGGGTGATGATGGTGAATAAGTCCCTTTCAGCAGTTTGGCTCCCTCCAGATAGAGAATCAGGGTCGGGGTATAGTTGCGTCCCGACCCGACCGGTGAACCATCGAAAGGGTTGAGTTCCTGCTGGAATTGCGTCCCGTGCGTCAGGTATGAGCGGAAATAGCGGAAAAGCAAGGCGGTCCGTTCTTCTTCGCGGCCGTAATGGCGCAGCCAAAGCAGCGCCCGGAGCGAAGTGAGCGACTGGGTGTTGCACCCCCAGGAATTGCGCGGGCAGTTCCAGTCAAAACGCGGATCGGCCGGCGATACCGAAGGAAAAGGATAAGGAGTTAAGAATTCCGCCGGGTTTTCAAAATAACGGTGATAAATCCGGTCAAATTCCTCCTGGTCCATCACCTCATTCAGAAACATCCGGGTGATGTGTTCAGTACGGTATTTGCGCAATCCGTTGCGGTCACGGTCGTAGTAAAAATCGTCCACCGGATCGTAAAGCAGTTTTTTGATTATTTCTTTCAACTTCGTCGCGCGTTCACGCCACAGGTCGCTCTCATCTGTCTTTCCGAGCAGTTCCGCCAGCTCGGCCAGAGCAATCCGTGCTCCGTATGCCATGGCGGAGAGGTCCACCGAAAGTACCGGCATGAAAGGCAGATCCGGCATATTGACCGCGTCGTTTCCGGGGCATGAACCTGGAATACCGCCGTCGGTCACTCGGGGATCATGGTCGTGGCCGGTATCGTACTCGCAGTACATCTCGACCAGCCCAGTGCCGTCGCGGTTACGGTAACGGCACAGCCAGTCGTCAAAACGGGCGGCGGCACGGTAAATACGATTCAGCTCAGCTTCTCCCTGTCCGGTGGTTTTGGCGATTTCCAGTGCGCAGCGGGCAAACGGATAGATGCTCTGAACCTGCCAGAAGTGCGCGTCGTCCGTAAAAAATGGTCCTTTTTCCGAGGGGATTACAAAAGGCAGTAACCCGTCTTCCCGCTGGAAATCCATAAAGGCGGTCTGGCTGGCCCAGGCGTTTTCCGGCGCGTATTCGGCCAGGAAAAGGTTGTCCTGGTTGTGTTCGAGCCACATGCCGGGGTATTTATCGCCGGCCATTAATAAGGGAACGGAGTATTGTTCCACTTTGAGGATATTGCCGAACAGCGCGGTTTTTGCCTGTTCCGCCGCGGTGTGCAGACGTTTTGTTTCCGATTCGGTGAAGTGTTCCAGCTGGATCATGATTTTTTCTCCTCGCGCCACGAGCGCATCGTCACCCGGCACTCCGGATAATCGGATGCCGGACGGAAGTTCATGTATTTTAGTTCTTTGCCAGGGGCCGGATGCGTGTATTCACAACGGAAAAAGAGCGTGCCGTTTTCATCCCGGACCGGTAATGTGCCGAAAAGCACCTCCTGAAACTGCGGATCAATCCGATACTGGTCGAAATCACGCCCATGTTCGGTATCCTCAAACGAATACGGCTCGACTCCGGGATGGGTGATGTTGCTCCCGAAGATCACCGGCAGGAGATATTCCATTCCGGTCCCGCGGTCACGGAACACATGGTATCCCAACAGATAATCTTTTTCGGAGAAAAAATTTCCGTCATAGTAGTATTTAAACTTGCGGTTGTGATCGGTATGGTGCTCGATCACCAGATAATCGCCGACTTCGCACATGGCACGTCGGCAACGGTCCAACTCAGTGATTACGAAGTCGACGATCCGGTGGTTATCAGTAGAGTCGAGAGACTTGTTCCAGCAAAACGCCGAGGTAAAGGCAAGTTCGCAGAAAATGCCGTTGCGCTGCAACGTGGGCAGGTCCATCGCGCCCCAATTCGAAATGACGACACCTCCCACATTCGGGTGCGAACTGCGACGTTTCCACTCGGGGAAATTCGACGCGGTAAAGTTCCAGAAGCAGATTTGGAAGTCGCGCCGGAACAGCAGTTCTTCCAGTTTACGGTCCACGCACCAGTACCAGTGAAGAATAGTAATATCGTTCCGCACCAAATTGATCGCCGGATGAGTGGCGGGGACGGTGTTTTTTCCGGACGGGGCACACTCGGAACCGCCTGCTGGTTTGCCGTTGACCAATCTGGCCGGCAATAATTTGTCAGAGGCGAGCATACACCCCACGCCATATTGTTCGAGAAAGTTGGTAATCTGGTTCACGTCGTCGGCATAAATTTCCTCTGGACGACGTTTCCCGCAGTGCTCGCAGAGACCAATGGAGTAGAATTCGTCGTGTCCAATATTGATGCGCCGAGGGTGGAAAAGCTCGATTGTCTCTCGGATCAAATCAAAAAGCAGACGATAACTCGCCGGATTCGAGGGGCAGTAGACTTCCGGAAACGGCGTCCCTTTCCGTTCTGCCAGTTCAGGGTGACGGGTCAACAGATAATCGGCGTGGGAGAGCGAGGGGATTTCTGGAATGATTTCAAGGAAATGTTCCCGGCAGACGTCGATCAATTCCTTCAATTGTTCCTGCGTCCATACCAGTCCCCCGCCGTTGGTGGCGTGAATGGAATTTTTCTCGTAATCGTATTTGTCCTGATACGCCTGCGCCTTGCCGGGATATTCATTCATGAAAGCGGCGTATTCGATCCACCCTTCGGCAATTTCCGGATGGGAAAAATACTCCATGGCGCCGCCCAGTTCGATCATGACCGCATTGAAACGCCAGCGTGCCAGTACTCCGGCCAGCAGACGAAAATTATTCAATCCGTCTTCGGTCGGAGCCGGTAAAAATATCTTCAAACAGCGCAGCGACACGACCGGGCAATCGTAAATCAGCGCCGGATGCAATACTTCCCTTTCCCACAGCCGCAGCAATGTCTGTACCGCATAAAACAGCCCGCGCTGTGAAATCGCGTAAAGTTCAATCCCGCCTCTGTCGATGCAGATGACATGGCTCTCCGGGTTGGTCGGCATTCCCTCCCCAGTTTCGTATTCGATCCGCTGCCTTATTTCAAGCGGAATCCGGTCATGCAGACGGATCGGGCTTTGGCCATGGCCGCCTTTTGCGGCAAGCTTGCTGTGCAACATGGCTCCGGCTTGCGGCAATGCCGCACATTCGATCGGGCAGTCCGGCGCGGGAAACGGAATGATTTCAGGCGAAAACTTGGCAAATGTGTGATCCAACATGATTATTTACCCAAGATACTGTTCGAGATCGGCATTTCTGACAGCAGCGACGAAGGCTTTTTCCTGCTCCGGCGTGATTCGGTTGCACGGCATCCGCATCGGCCCGACGTCGATACCGGCGTATTTCATGAAGAGTTTCAGCGAACTGATGCCGAAATTGCGGGCCACTAGTACCGCACGGCGGCTGACGTCCATCAGCTCGCGCGCTTTGTCCATCTCGTTGGCATGAAAAGCGTCGATCACCCCCCGGTAAACGCGCGGAAGATAGTTGAAAGTGGTTCCAATGGCCGCCTCCGCGCCCATGGCGAGCGCCCCGAGCAGCATTTCGTCGCGCCCGTACAACAGTTGCAGCCGAGGCGAAATCGTCATGCATTGACGAAATTCAAAAAGATCGCTTCCGGTGTATTTGACCCCGCCAAAAGACGGCACCTCATCCAGCATGATCCTCAGGAATTCCGGCAGGTCAAAACATCCCCCGGTCAGGCCGGCGGCATGATAAAGAAACAGTGGTTTGCCGCCACAAAATTTTGCGGCTTCCTTCGCGAAATCGGCAAAGTCGCGCGCATTCGCTGGCTTGAAGTAAAAAGGCATCATCAGACAAAAAGCATCGACATCATGCTTCAACCCATGTTCCGCCAGGGCGCGCAGTTCCTCGATGGAGCAGGAGGCGATGTTGAGAATGACCGGCAGGCGTCCTCGGGCACTCTCCAGATAAGCCTCGGCGCAGACCTGCCGTTCGCGGGTAGTGAGCGAGGGAAATTCCCCCGTCGAACCATTGACGAAGAGCCCGGCGAAACGTTGGCGGACCGAGTAATTGACCAGTTCACCGATTTTTTCCGGGGCGATTGATTCGTCCGAATGCATGGGGTTATAAGCGGCAGCAACCAACCCAGTGATTTTTTTCATTTGAAATCTTCCATTTTATTGAGTTTTCCTAATATTAAAAATAACAGATTGCATGCAATATGTCAATAGATTAAATTTAAATATTAAAAAAATTATTCATTTTTATTAAATACTGTATTGCAAAACTGCATGCAATCCATTATAATATAAGAAACAAAAACAGACAATACAATCGAAGGAGCTTTATCATGATCAATGCTGTCCGCGGCAATACGGTGGAAGCCGTCTGTGGCCGAATACTCCAAGACCTCAAGGACGGAAAGTTGCGCTCCGGCGAACGGCTGGTCGCTCACGCACTGGCTGACCGCTACCGGGTATCGCGTACCCCGGTACGGGAGGCCTTGCTGAAATTGGAAAAAGAGGGCTTTGTCACCGGTACCGCCAACGCCGGATTCGAACCGCGCCGGCTGACGCTGGAAGAACTCTGCGAACTGTATGAATTGCGCGAACTTCTGGAAGGTTTCGCAGTCGAAAAACTGACCGAAAGAGGCTGTCCGCCCGAACTGATTCGGGAGCTCAAGCGCCTGTGCAATTTGCGCCGGACCTGGCATGCCAACGGCAACGATGAAGATGGGGCCCGCGTCGACCAGCAATTTCACCAGCTGATCTGCGACTCCTGCGGTTCGCCGCTGATTCAGAAAGTATTGCGAAGCCACCTGGAACTGTCGGTAATCTTCAATGCCAACCCGAACTTCCTGTCACTGCTGAATGCTCCCCGGGATGTCGACGGGGAACACGAATTGATCATCGCCGCTATGGAAGCCGGCAAATCCAAGCTGGCCCGCAAACACATGGCGGCACATATCGCCAACGCTCGCAAGTGTTTCGAAAAAGCGCTCCGCCGCCGGCAGCGGCTAAACGCAAAAAACGATGGAGACGAATCATGATAATCCCCCGGCTTACCGCATCCATACTCCTCGGTATCATCGCCTGTTCCCTGTCCGCCGCTCCGGCGGAGCTGGGCAATTCGCGGGAGCTTTTTGTTGACGAACAGCTGATTGAATCGAAAGACAAGGTCATATTGAAACTGCACCAGCCGCTTCCGCGCGAAATCGCTTTTTCCTGCGACCGGACGCATGAGGGTAATGTTTCCTGTTATGGTACGATTTTCAAGGACGGCAATCAATACAGATTATATTATACGGGAGCGCATTACACCCAGTTCGGCGTCATCGGTACCGAGCGCAAACAGCACCCGGAGTTCACCTGCCTGGCAGAAAGCACTGACGGTCTGAGCTGGACCCGCCCGGAAATCGGCCAAGTGGAATTTGCAGGTTCCAAGGCTAATAATATCCTGCCGGTCGGGGCACGCTGGACTCACTGTTTCACACCGTTCAAGGACACAAACCCCGGTTGCAAGCCGGAGGAACGCTACAAAGCAGTGGCCTTCGATCACGGCACGCCGGGCAAGCTTTTCGCGTTTATCTCGCCTGATGGGATAAGCTGGAAAATGATGCAGGATGAACCAATCATCACCGGTGGCAATTTCGATTCCCAGAACTTGGCGTTTTACGACAATACCCGACAATGCTACGTGGCTTATTACCGCAAGTCGCCCGAACGGGTCCGCGGGATTGCCACAGCTACCAGTACCGACTTCCGCAACTGGACACCGGGCGAAATGATTTCCTGCGGCGGAGAGGAGAAGCAGGTGGAGTTCTACACTAATGCGATCATGCGTTATGAGCGCGCGCAGCGCTTCCTGGTCGGGTTCCCGATGCTTTTCATGGATCGGCGGCTACGGCCAGGCAATCTCGGAGGCGGCGTTGGCGACGGCGGCTTCATGAGCAGTCGCGACGGCAAGAACTTCCATCTTTTCCAAGAGGCCTTCTTGCGTCCCGGACTAAATCGCGAGCGCTGGTTCCACCGTAACAATTATGCAGTTTGGGGCATGATCCAGACTCCGGGTGAATTCCCCGGTGCTCCCAATGAGCTTTCGTTGTATTATACCGAGGGATATAGCGAGGGCAAAGAGGTCAATTTTCGCCGTTGTACGCTCCGACTGGATGGCTTCGTGTCGGCCCGCGCCGATGCGAAAGGCGGTACGCTGCTGACCAGGCCAATCACCTTTGCCGCCACCCCGACGACTACGGTGAAGAAAGCGCCGGCGGCGGATTATTTCATGCCGCTCACCATTGACCGTACCGACAAGGTCAAACATTTCGGCCGGAAGGTACTACGGGTCTCCCACCCGACTTCGTTGGAAATCCCGGAGAGTGCCGAACTTGGAAACAACGCCACATTTTCCCTGCAGACCGACGTACTGTCGCGCGGCGGCGAACGGCGCTTCTTCTCAGCCAACAACAAACTGCCGGAGGATGCACGCTTCTGTTTTCACATCTACCTTGCGCCGCAGCCCGAACAATACAAATACTCGCTGCTCCGTTGCGAATATTCCCCGGTCGGCAAAGCCGAATTCGGCGGAGAGAAATTCGAAAAGCTTATCGCCACTAAACGTGACCATCATTTCGCCGCGACTTATGAAAATGGCAAAATTCGCCTTTATATGGACGGCAAGCAAGTCGCCGAAAACACCAACCCTAAACCACTACCGCTCAAATTCGACCTCGGCAACCTCCGCTTCGGCAATGATTATCCACCAAACGGACTTTTTAACAGCCCCTTTATCGGCTACGCGGACGATATACTGGTATTGAAGCGAGCAATGTCCCCGGACGAAGTCGCCGGACTGGCCCGCGACGGCGCGGAAAAAGCGCTCGATCTGAGCAAGGAGTCCGGTATGCTTTATACGCTCGAAAGCGACACCGCCGCACCACTGAAAGATCAACTCACGACCGATGGCGCGCAGGACGCATTCTTCCCCTCCACGCTGCCGTGGGGCGAAACCATGTTGCTCCTGAATTGCTCGACCGCCGCCCGCGGTTCCATCCGAGTAGAACTCCGTGATGCGGGAACCAACCGGGCAATTCCCGGTTATACGCTTGCCGACTGCGACGTAATCTATGATGACGCCATTGAGCGGGTCGTCAGCTGGCGCGGCAAATCCGAACTGAAGCAACTGGCCGGAAAACCGGTGAAAATCCTGTTTGAATTGAAAGACGCTGATCTTTATGCATATCGTTTCGGACAACCCGAATAAACAATAGGAGACTTGGATGATGATGAAGCATTTCACACTTATAGAGCTTCTGGTAGCGATAGCTATTATTGCCATTCTCGCCGCCATGCTGCTCCCGGCACTGAACAAGGCGCGCGAACGCGCTAATGCCAGCAACTGCACAAGTAATCTCAAAACACTAGGGCTGAACCAGAATATGTACGCTTCAGATTATGAAGACATGCTTACGCCCAGCCGTTGCGGTACGGCCCCCTTCAATGCCGCCAATTCTCTATGGATCTACCGCCTGAAGACCTACCTCGGTTCCAATGACAAGCTGACGCTCAATTCGTTGACAAACAAGCTGGTCTGCCGCTCCGTCCTCGGTCAACGCCCCTTGGTTAACGTTGCCAATGGCTATGACAATAACCACACCGATTACGGCCCGCTCATCCTGACCTACGCGATCAATATCGCCGTTTCAGAAGCAGAATGGGATGCCGGAGTGGGGGTCAGCACCTGGCACAAATACCAGGCACGCAAACTGATCAATATTCAAGATCCATCTGGTACGCTGATGCACTCCGAAATGGCTAAATACAACGATTATGTCGCCAAAGGCAACCTCGGTAATCATCTGAACATGATACATGGCCAACTCATCAACATGGTCATGGCCGACGGGCATGTCGAATCGCTCGACCTGAACAAAATCCCCACTACCAACATTGGGCTCTGGACCGTAAAAAACGATTGAGGCAGATTATTTATGAATTTCATTGATTACAGCATACTGATTATTTATCTGGTTTTCACCCTCGGACTCGGCGCCTGGATCGGCCGTCGGCAAGGCAATACCGAGGATTACTTCCTGGCTGGTCGGCGCATGAAATGGTGGCCGGTGGCAATCAGCCTTTTCGCTTCGCTTTTCAGTGCTATCAGTTATATCGCCATGCCAGGCGAGGCTTATAACCACGGCTGTAATTTGGCGCTGGGTGGGCTGACCGGGCTCATCGCGTTACCGGTCATGCTTTTTATTTTTCTGAAATTCTTCTACAACATGCGTCTTTTTACCATCAATGAATATCTGGAAAAACGCTTCGACAGTTCAATCCGTCTCCTGGTGGGCGCGCTTTACATGATCCTGCGTTTCGCCTACCTCGGCGTGATGTTCTATGCCACGGGGTTGCTGCTGGAGGGTGCACTTGGCTGGCCGCCGTGGATGTCGATTCTGCTCATTGGAGTATTCACCACCATCTATACATACCTCGGTGGCATGGAGGCAATCATCTGGACCGACGTCGCGCAATTCATGGTAATGATGGGCGGTGTGGCAATGATCATCGGTTTCGTGGTTTGGCAAATGCCCGGCGGAATAGCCGAAATATGGGAATTTGCTGCGGCGAACAGCCGTACTTTCGACCTGAGTATCTCCAGCGGAGTGTGGAGCTGGGACCTGGCACAGCGGATTTCATTCTGGATGATCCTGCTGAGCGTACCTTTTGCCATGATCACTCCGGCCACCGACCAAGGCAATCTACAGCGCTGCATGACCTGTCGCAATTTCAAAGAAGTGGTCCGCGCGGTCAGCGCGTCCACCTTGGCTAATCTGCCGATTTGCCTGCTTTTTTACTTCGCCGGACTTTGCATTTTCGCCTACTTCAAATCGATTCATCCGGAGTTGGACGACGCCGCCCGAGACGGTGACACCGCCTTTGTCTATTTCGTCTCAAACGTGCTTCCGGGTGGATTGCGCGGGCTTCTGGTAGCCGGGATTTTAGCCGCAGTCATGTCCAGTGTCGACTCAGTGATTAACAGCATCGCGGCGGTTTTCATAAAAGACCTGTACCAGCGGAAATTAGTCCCTGATCGCGACGAAAAACATTACATCAAAGCAAGCGGTCTTGCTTCATTGGCGATCGGCCTTGCCGCTAGTTTGGTCGGGCTCGTGGTCCTGCTGATCTTTACTGATCGCGACATCCCACTGGTCGAAGTGACCAATGTCAGCCTCGGTATTCTCGGTGCTTTCAGTACCGGAATTTTTATAACCGCATTGTTGACGCGCCGCACCAATGCCACGGGAATCTGGATCGCATTGGCCATATGCGTACCGGTGACGCTGGCAGTAACCATTTTCGGTTATCTGCTCAAGCCCCGCGAGGAACGTATCGGATTTCTCTTCCTGATCACGCTACCGGTTTTTCTGGAAATCGCGGTAGCCTATGCCGCCAGCTTCTTCGTCGGTCGGAACAGTGAAGAAAGCCAACGCTATGTAATTTGGAGCCGCTGGCGCAAAAACAGAGGCAGAAAAATACATAAGCATGCAAATTATTGTTCCGGCGGATAAATCAGCTTGCATACGTCACCATTTCTGCATCAAATAACTTCTTGACTCTCTCTGCTTGCTGAGCTACCATTTCCATATGTCCTTTTGCATGCTCTTCCAGTTTTCCCTTTGCCCGGCCGAGTGGCTTATTGTTCAGGTTTGACTTCAAATCCCGGTTGAGATATTCATCCGGATTCAGGTCCGGACTGTAGCTTGGTAGGAAAAATACCCGAATGAACGCGGCGTTCTCACTCAAAAATTCATTCAGCGCCTTGCTGTGATGTACTCGCAAATTGTCCAGTATCAAGAAAGAACACTTTACGTTCATGATGACGAATCAAGCGCTCCATGAACGCAATCAGTAATTGCGCAGTCATGGTTTCCCGGTAAAACATGAAGTGAACTTTTCCCTGATTGGTAATTGCGCTTATCATGTAAGCGCCCAGCCAGGACCATCTATGAAAATCATAGCGGAGGCAGTAAATTATCTCCGTGTCCAAATTCATGGAGGTGCACATGGCCCGAGAAGATGCGCGTCAATATTGGGAAGAGCAATTGTCCGAGTACTGGGAGAGCGGCTTCAGTATACCGGAATACTGCGAGCTGAAGGAATTGTCATACGAAAGTGCGAGGCGGTGGGTCCGGATATTTGAGAAGGAGCGGAATACCGCTCCCGGGCAGGTAGAAGAAAATGCGCTTGAGCTGATCGAAGTAAAGCCGCCCCGGGCGGTGTTGGAGCGGAAAAAGGCGGGAGTCCGTTTAAAGGTGGGGTCGGTGGATATCCTGCTGGAGAAGGATTTTGACAGATCGGTGTTGTCGGACGTGTTGAGTGTACTGGGAGCAGTCTGATGTTCGGGCTGGGCGGGAATCAGCGAATTTATTATTGCCCAACCCCGGTGAATCTGCGGAAATCATTCGACGGTCTGGCGGGAGCGGTGCAGCAGTATATCAATCAGGATCCGGCATCGGGGCATCTGTTCGTGTTTTTCAGCCGCAACAAGAAGCTGGTGAAAATGATTTACTACCAGGACGGTGGAATGTGTCTTTTTGCGAAGCGTCTTGAGCGAGGACAGTTTAATTTGCCGGTGTCGGCGGCTGGGAAAATCGAGCTGGA